>Ga0228711_1003219_pt1 | contig 25346 bp, 4 predicted proteins | sample MedpolnodulmetaG_2_FD_177996 | JGI IMG/M metagenome (GOLD analysis project Ga0228711, IMG submission 177996) | Root nodule microbial communities from Medicago polymorpha collected in Santa Monica, California, United States - brown nodules | ecosystem: Host-associated > Plants > Roots > Nodule... | reverse complement strand
CTCCGTTCACACTCTACTTTCTTATTCTCTCTAAAAACTCTATTTTATTCCTAAACATTATTTTCTCTCACTCTTTAACTGACTAACCAACCTATTTACTTTCTCCTTGCCTATTCTTCCAATAAATACGAATATTTAAATTAATTTTACCTAACAACCAATACTAATAATAACATTAATACTAATATTATCTAATAATAATATTAATAATTTAATATTAAAAATTGGGGTGTTACAACTCTCCCACACTTAAAGAATTTTCACCTGACTCAAACAAGTAGCGACAATGTTTCCACACATGTCACATACAAGGGAATAAAAAAAAAATTATAAACTTGGCTCGACTGGACCAAACCGACCTGCTCTAAATGGATTAAATGGAGCTTTAAGTAAATGGAGCATACCTGAACCCACAGTACATAGGTCGTTAAGATATCAAGGTGAAGTGAGTGATAATATAATGACAAAGTTACATCAAACAAGCTCATCAGCCATGGTTTTTTCCTATAGCAATTAATAACCGTAAAAAAAATAGATGAGCATAAGTGAGTACTCAATTAACAATGGTGCGGGTGAGGTGTGCTGGGCTGTGTGCGTGTGTCCCCCCTCTGTTACTGTCTTATGGGTCTTGGAATGGTGCTGATCTTGTTTTTTGTTTTCTGTTAGCACTTTGTTTTTGCTGTTGTGCATAGGAGTATGTTCTAGGTGTTTTTTTTCTGGTGTTGTGTCTTTCGGCCTCTCTCTAATGCTAGTTCATCCCACTTTTCTTTGTGGTATGGCTTTATTAATAATATTTTGATGTTAAAAAACGAGTAACAACGGTCCAATTCACAATTCAATTAGCATTATATTAGTCTTTTAATGTTCAGTAACTGTTCTAGTAAAAAATAAATCATAACAAAAATATTATTGAATAATTGTAAATGTCAATTGATGTTAAGCTAAAAAAATATAAAATACCTCAGCAATGCTCACTGCAGAATATAAGCATATACAACATTTAATTATTTCACAATTTGCTGAGTCATTTTATTTGATTCTCTGTTTTATTAATGTGGTTCTTGCCATAAAATTTGGATACTTAACACTTTTGATATCAACTTTTCTGCATAACAAGATTCTTAGGCCAAAAAGTTGGTTTGAGAGTATTTTGCCCTAAGCTAGTTGTACATAGACATCTTTATGGTTTCTCTTTTATTGCAGATTCTTCTATTTTTCTCTCTTGGGATCACACAACAATATTGTTTACATGTTCTTTACCCTTGTTCTTGTCAATTCTCAAGTTTGCCAAATTTCTAGTTTTATAAGTTATATAACTTCAATACATATACAACTAATGCTAGTCAAAGTAGTCCTCCATAATTGTTGGTCTGACCTCTTGTGTTACGGCTCTGGTTAGCTTAGAATCAAGTAAATTAGTTGGTAGTTGGGCTTCTAAATCTAGTCAACGTATAGATGCCTAATTAATCAATTAAATACATTTTTCTTATAAATTTCATTTGCATTTTTAACCCTCCTAGTTTCGGAAATCCAAAACTAAATAAGAACATATTTCATTATCATTGTGTCATAGTGGATACTAAACGGTAAGTTAGAAAAGTAATAGACAATGTCTAATTAATGGGTTGTTTGAATCAGTCATTGCTTTGGGGATATTCTTGTATCATAAAATCATACATACAAAAATACCTGTTCAACATTTCTTTTTATCAGTTTATCTAATTAATTAGTATTTTATGTTCAAGTTTCAAACAATTTTTTTTTTTTGAACAAGAGTTTCAAACAAATTTACCCTGCATTAGTGGAATTATGCTTTCACTCATTAGTGGCTGTTTGATATCAATGTCTTCTCGATCAAGGTTAGACGGTACCAAAATATGCATTTTTTTTTTGTTTTTTACAATTAAAAAAACGAGCATGAATATAAACTGTTCGATCTAGGTTAAACAACTATCAATGTGATGAGAGCAACGAATCCCCAATTACAAGGGATCCAAATCTTTTAGTCTTGTATAAACTCCAAAAGATATGAGAAGATACTTGTATATAGATTTTTGTGTAGTACAAATAGGTGGTCCAATTTATACTATAAGATTGCAAACAAAAAGAAGAAAAGTAATTACACATAAATAAATGGATAATTAATTCTAACATAGTTACAATATCAATACAGTAAATGGATAATCTATATGATATCTTAACATCCCATTTTAAAATCAAGTGGGTGTAGCTGTAACAAACTAGAGTTTGGATACTAAAGTATGAAAACATCATCGAGTATAAGGTTTTGTGAACAAATCAGCTGGCTGGTCAAGAGTGTCGATGGATATAAAATAAAGTTCGCTACGGTAAATATGTTAACAGATAAAGTGACAATCAATTTTAATATGTTTGTTTTTCTGATGAGGAGCCAATCCTTTTACATACCTTAAGGAGAACCAAAAAGGGAATCTCAGTACCCAAAAAAAAGGGAAAAAACTGACCAGCAGACATGATTGAATAACTGATGTTTGAATTTCTAATTATTTCCTTCAATTGTTTTGATTTCAACATGTCAATAATATTGTTTCAAGTAACTTTTCATTGTAATCAACGGATCTATTTTCATTTAATAAAATCATTACTATTCTAAACATAGATTTATTGTTGTAAATATTATTAACATTCTTTCTTAGCATATTCAAAACTAAAAGAAAAATGGTTGGGTGATCTCGTGTAGCCAACCCTAATTAGTGGGATTAGGCTTTGTTGTTGTTGTTCTATTGAACCATTTCAAATATATTATCGTATAGTATAAATAATAATTCCACTTATTTAGCATTTTTATTTGTATAATTGTATCTATATGTTGAACCATCCAAACATATATATATCTGTTCAGAACTATTTAAATATTTCTTTCAACATACTTTGTTCACAACTTATGCTTTCTTTATTGACAACAATCAACTAATAATTTAAACTATTGAGCGGGTCTAAGTCTAGTTTACATTAATCTCAAGCTACAAAGGACTAGTTTCTTTTGACAACTATAGATAACTGGTTCAAAGTGCATTGTCTAGACTCTAGATCAAGAATCACATCATCTGCATCTTCAATATTCATGGACATAAGCATAAGATCTAAAATTCCCTACCATAAAGATACAACAGCCGGTATGCTAGCATAGAACGTAAAGCAGGCATGCTGGTGACGATTTAAAATTCCATGGTAATAAAAAAAATAACAAGATTAGCATAAAGGCATATAGTTATAGAACATATCATGTTACACGCTACTCTTCAATTCCCTAACATCATATTTAGCATCGATAATTCAGAATGAAGATGTGTCTAATCTGGTGTCTGACACATGCAGTTATATTCAATTAGACCCATTTTCTCAATTTGTTACGGGTCTCGATGTGTTAGAGTTTATGTCTCATAGCGAACATCTTATTGTTTAAGTTGAAAAAAAAAAAATTCATGTAAAAAATGTTAACAAATAGATTGGCTCTAGGTAAAAAATGTTAACAAGGGATGCCAATAAATAACAAACAGATTGGCAGACAATTTTTTTTAATTGGCAGTACATCTCTTCTATTTTTTTTTAATTGAAAATCTTTCAGATTTCTTTATTTATAGATGATGCTTTCGTAATAAAGAACTGAACAACAAACAATGATACAAGATTTAACATTGTGCATGTAAATTCCATATAGTGATAGAGGAAAATTAGACTAAACCGTCTTTTAGAAGAAAATTAAACAGTGTAACCTTCAATGAAATATACATTAGTTATAGGATCTGATCATACCGCAAGATAAAAGCAGAATTTACCAGTTAACTTGCTTTTTATAAAAGATCAACTACTGGAGTTTGTACTATGCTACAATTAAAAGCATTTATCTGCAATATTTCTTTTCATTTGCTATAACAACTCTATATATGCATAACCAGCCAAGTCCTGAAGATACACAAAAAGGTGGATCATCAACAATACTCATAAAACAATATTATATACACAAGTGCACACATAATTAAACATATTATCCATTTGTCAGAAAATAATGACCAAATACTACTTTTGGTCCTTTTAGTTTAACAGAATTCCCAAGTTAGTCCTTTAAGTTTCGAAAGTTTTAATTAGATCCTTTTAGTTTGACAGAATTTCCAAGTTAGACCTTTAAGTTTCAAAAGTTTCAAATAGATCATTTTAGTTGATAAACTATTTCACCGTTACCTCTGCTGTCAATCTCCGTTGACTTGATGCTGATGTAGCCGTTAAGTTGTTGACTTGAATCAAAACGTTGTCTTTTAAAAGCTTCAGCGTGTCAAAACGCTACGTTTAATGGTCACAAATGATCATTTATAGCTCTAGAAAGACGTCTATTTACAACACCAAATGTCTTTCTAGCACTATTAAACAACATTTATAGTGCTAGAATCCTCATTTGTGACCATTAAACGTAACATTTTGACACCCTGGAACTTTTAAAAGGCAGCGTTTTGATCCAAGTCAACAACATAACAACCACATCATTATCAGTTAATTATTAACTGACAACAGGGGTAACGGTGAAATAGTTTACCAACTAAAAAGATCTATTTGAAACTTTTGAAACTTAAAGGACTAATTTGAGAATTCTGTCAAACTAAAAGGACCAAACGTAGTGTTTGGCCGAAAATAATTATCCTTAGCTAGTCATTTAAAAGAAAAGGGCATCTGAAATGAAAGATTACTGAAAAAGGATATGAGAAATATTGAACCAATGTGTTTCTAGGCATAAACCACTAATGAGTTTAATGATCTTTTCGTGGGTTTAAGATTGCTCTCTACTGAAAAATTATATTAATTATTGTGATGATGGTTGAACCGGTGCAGGTATAAAACAAGTCTCAAATTTGGTTTTGGTTCTAGCCAATATTAGAATCTTTCACTCAAAAATAATTGAATTTTGTGTCGTATGTGTGATTAAACTGTTCATAATGTAAATGCTCATATAGACCATGTTATTTGAAAAAGGAAAATAAACTAATGTAAGGTGTTAAGAGATAAACTTTTAGGGATGACCAATAGAATTCTACCATTTAAACCTTGTCCTATATGATCATTGTGTCTAAGATAGTATTATGGAAACATAAAAATATGTAGATATTCAAAAATATCCTTCCGTAACAATAAGAGGCAATGTAAATGCTCATATAGATCATTTAAGCAAATAATTAACATAAATAATGATTAATGATACGCGCTCTATAATTGGCATAAACTAAGAATTCAACTTCTAAGAAGCAATGGATACATGATTGCTTACAGTAAGATTATGAGTTGTTGCTTAATTCTTCTTTTAAGTTTCTTCTTGACTGAAACTTAGAGAAGCAAAAAATGAGAAACTAAAAATAGTCCCACCTTGAGTGAAATAAATGGTATAACAGTGTTTGTATACTTCAATGTTCCAATATAATGTGAATTAAAGAATGATGTTGAATGAATTTGTTGCTAGCCTAATTATTCAACAACTTTCTTTTCTATTTTTAAGGATGAATAACTATTTTGACATTGAAATTAACGATTGCCCCCTAAAAGACCTTTTTTGTCTCCCAACTTTAACTCATGCTGCAAAAGTGAGGCCCTTGGTCTTGATTAAGTCAACGCATACGTGGGCACCTACTTAGGTGACTAATACCTCAAATATGTATTTTGTTATTTTTAAGATAAAGGAATAATTTGTAATAAAAATAATTAGCTCATCAAATAAATGGAAAAATTAACAGTAAAAACTAAATTGAAGATTGAGTGAACCATATACTATTAACATTAGAGTTGATAATATTACTAATGAATTGGCCTATAAATGCATCAATGTCCGTCAGTTGAATAAGTATTTGCCGATTCCATCAGCTAAAGTGTCTAGCAGAATTGGAAAACCTTGGTTTGCCTTGTAAATTGTGATAGAGATTCTATAATTTTATAAAGGAATAAAAAAAATGCTATAGCGAATACAAAACCTTCATATCCGAAACTCTCAAAACCCTCGCGCAACTAATACAAAGAAAAGGGGCACTAGAATAATCCCACACGGAAACAAGTAGTATCATATAGTTTATAAACATTAAGGTACCCTTAGAGATTGTCTTGATCAATTTGGATAAATTAGGTTTGAGGGATTACATGTTAAATTAATTTCTAATTGATTCAAATTAGTTTAGATTTTTATTTAATTGTTCCTTTAATTCTAATTGATTCAAATTTGTCTAGATTTTTATTTAATTGTTCCTTTTAAATTATGCTCAAGGTTAGAAAAGATTGTGCAATAAAATTTGATGACTAAATTTAACAAGTGCACTAAATATCTCGTCAGTATTAATATTTATAAGTTCGTCTCTATGCATATTGTCAAATTTCTACTTACTTTTTATAATTAGATTAGAATTAAGGGGTTGCAATTGGCAATGGTTTAGCTCATGTAAGATGTTATATGATGAATTTTTGGTTAATATGGGAAGTTTGTTTGTGAATATGATGTAAGATGTTATATGATGAATTTTTGGTTAATATTTGCTTATTGTTGGAATCCATGTCTAATGAAGAAAGTAATGTGAATTTTGTTGCATGTTTAACTTCGTTGTTTAAGGACATTATGTTTGCTATTGAATAGTGAGATTTTGAGGGGTTTATGTGGTGCGGACGTATTTTATATCAAGGTTGTCAAAATCGTGATTTTGCTTTAGGTCGAAAGAGAAGAGCAAAATCGACAATCGTAAAATCGCAACCAAAATCGAAGGATTTTATTCAACTACTTTTATAGAATCGATATAAGAAATTGTAAAATCGCAATTAAAATCGATGGATATTACAAAAAAAAAAAAATAATAATACTAAATATATGTTATAAATGGTATATAGTCATAAATGATTTAGTTTATAAGAAATCGTAAAATCGCAATCAAAATCGATTGATTCTGCCTATTTTAGGATTTTACTATGGATTTAGGTCGTTGAAGGTGAGAAAAGTCGTAAAATCTTGAATTTTAGGATTTAAGTCGGAATTTTTACAACAATGTTTGATATGCAATCTGAAGTTTCTGAAGGAATGTGATTTAAGGGGTTCTGTTATACTGAACAACTACATGTAGTACATGAAGTTTGTTCGGTTATCATCTAGGATGTTAGTAGTGAATACGTTCTCAAGTTGCAACATGAAATTGAAAAACAATGCGCTGAGGCAAGGTGGTATATTTTTCATTAGTACCTTCCAGTTTAATATGCTGAGGTAGGTGTGCAAAAGACAGTTATTATTTTAGCGTTTGAGAAAGTAACACAAATTTATGATGCTATCTGCATTATACTAGCTTTGAAAGCAAATTAATCCTTGTCCTAGTTCACATCTTTATGTACCTTGCTTTGTATTAATTGATTGTATAAAATTGAATTGAAAATATTGTTGAATGCAGTCTCAAATTGATAGTTGTGTTAACAGTTTAAGTAATGGATTTTAGATAGAAGGAGAATTAGACTAATAAGGATTTGGCTTAATTAATGATTTGGTCCTTTAAGTTATTTGTTGGTTACATTTTAGTCCCATAAGTTATTAACGTTACAATTTGGTCCTTTTAAGTCATCTTCCGTCAACCAAATAAATCCCCACCGTCAAAACCGTTAAGCCAATGTCTAAGGTGTATACACATTGCAAGTTGTCACGTCACCGTTCACATGTACCTATTTAACGTTTTGGCAAAAGACTGACTGTGAGGATTTATTTGGCTAACAGATACTAACTTAAGGGACTAAATTGTAACGTTAATAACTTATGGGACCAAAATGTAACCAACAAATAACTTAAGGACCAAATAATTAATTAAGCCTAAGGATTTTGAATATGATTGAAAATAACTTGATACAAATTGACTAATTTATGCAAAAGCTTTGACTATTATCACATTACAAAATTATTGTTCTACGTGGAGAGGGCTCAATATTTTTCTGCTCTAGAGCATTACTTTGAGGTTTTGCAAACCTCAGTATTTTGTTATATAACATGTCTTTCTTTGTGTATAATCTCATTTTTTTTGTCTACCAAACAATTTTCATTTCTTTTGTCAAAGCTAATTGACTTGGTCATCTCCGAAAAACGCTAAGTGTTAGCACAATCGGTTGAACTCACTCCTGGGATGATATATAAATCAAAACCTAGCTTTGAGATAAACATTTTTCTTGTCGAAACCGAACATTATATTAAAAATACAGGCTAACACTACTATTACACTACAAAATTCTTGTCCATAATTACTTCTTCTAAGCAAGGATTTTTTATTGATAGTTTTACATAGTTGTGGTTAGGATCATGAAGTCATTGTGGAATTCATAGAGAATGACATGCGACAAGCCTTAAATTTTAAATTGTTAAACAGGCATTGCGTTAGACATAAATACCATTAAACAAGAAAATAGCCACTAAAAATAGTCCCACATCGATGAAAACTTGTAGCATAAAATTGTTTATAAACTTTAAAATGACTTATATAGACATGTTCTTGTTACGGTAAGTGTTTTAATTCAAGATTATTTTCTTAATTTAATTTAATACTATATTTGTAATAATATAAAATATTCTTCATCTTTTAATTTTTTGGTTTAATTGAACCACCGTCCCTTAACATATTTCTTTATTTCAAAATCGTCCAATGACTTTAAAACGTCTCAATTTGGTCCTTATGTATTCTATCGTTACTCATTTAGGTCATTTCTGTTAGTTTTAAACTTAAATGTCTAAGGTGGACCACATTATGTGGTCCACCTTGAACCTTGTTTTATTTTTAAATTTTATCCCTTTGATCTTTTTTCAAAAAGGAGACCGTTAGATTATGTAGGTTTATTATATCTTACGATGAACATATCACTGAAAAATTCAAAAAAATTTACCAAAAATATAAAAGCATCAGTCAAAATTTAACACTACAAGAAAATCTGTCATTACCCGCGGCCGTGAGTAATTTTTTAGAGTAGTGACGGATTACCCATGGCTAAACCGTCAATATGGTTAAAAGCTCAATGTGAATTTTTTGAAATTGCTACCCACGGCTTAGCCATCAATAATTATAGACGGCACTTTTTGTCGTCAATAGTTACCCACGGTCTAACCCTCTATATGATGAATTTATTTATTTATTTTTTATTATATTAATTCATATTCATAATAGCAAAAATTTATTTGTTTATTATTTTGGCTCCAAACTTTTTTCCCAATCCCAAAATTTCAATGATTTTGGCTCCAAAACAAAAGGTAACAGTTGCGATTCCCCCACTCTCCGTCCGATTGCACACTATCATCTCATTCTCCACTTCCATTGCCCATTGCCCCACTTCGATTGGCCACTGACCCTCTCTCTCTCTCTCACTCATTTTGGGATTCTAGTGAGAAAGGGTTCTTGTGAGATCAAAAGGGGCTATTCATAAGGAACGGGATTCTCTAATTTGGATTTTGGCAAGTCTTCTCACCTTCTTAATTGTTAATTACAGATTTGTATTTCATGCATATATATTTGTGGTTATTAGGGTTTAGATTTTCATTTGATTGTGTTTTTCAATTAACTGTAATTGTGGCATATTATGGTTCAAATTGTTCAATGTGTTTGTGCCTTATTCATCTTGTTCAATGTGTTTGTGGCTAATTTATATTATTAGTTAAATGTTAGGTTGATTCAAATTGTTCTCGTATATAAGTCAATAAGTTGTTTCTATATGAACAGATTAAATATGGTTAAATTGTTTTTGTATAAGCTATAATCTATTTTCATATTGGTAGTTATAGCTTATATGAAAATATTGTAAAAATTGTCTTTGTTTAGTACACTGAAATTAGTTGTAGTACCCTAAAATAGCAACCATCATTCTGCTCTTGCCTCAACCTCACAGTACCCTACTTGTAACACCCCAATTTTTAATATTAGTTTATTAATATTATTATTAGTATTAATGTTATTATTAGTATTAGTTGTTAGGTAGTATTAATTTAAATATTCGTATTTATTGGAAGAATGGGCAAGGAGAAAGTAAATAGGTTGATTAGTCAAATAAAGAGTGAGAAAAAAATAATGTTTAGGAATAAAATAGAGTTTTTAGAGAGAATAAGAAAGTAGAGTGTGAACGAAGGTGAATTAGTAAAATTGGGTAGAAAAGAAGTGTAGTTAGTAAGGTGAGTAGTGTTTTAATGATTTAAGTAAAGGGAGATGTGAATAGTTAGGTAATGTAGTTACAAGAAGAATAGTAACAAAATTTAGAGGTACAAATAGTAATCTGAAAAGATTAGTAACAAACCTAGAGGAAATATAGTAATCTAAAAAGATTAGTAACAAACTCAATTATAGTTTATAAGTAGAGAAGATAATTAGAGAAGAACGGTTATCGAGAGAGAAAGAAACAAAGCGGCAAAAGAAAAATTAGGGTTTTGGAGAGAAGAGGCAAGGAAGCATAGCGAGAAGAACCTAAAGAGAGATTTCACCGTAGAAAATCATCAATTTCGCAAAACTAGAGGTAAGGGGGAAGTCTTTATTCATCATAAGGGTTGTATGAACATATGAGTAGTGAAGGGTTTCGTTTTTCATGATATTTCTTTTTAATGAATTCATGTTAAATTCATCCTCTAATTTATTGTTGTGATTTTGTGTATATATTTATATCTGACTTCACTATTTTTATGTGCTAAATTCGAAGTTGATTGAGCTTATATTCATTAGATGCAGATTTTTTTAATGGTTGAACTTGAAACGAACGAAACAAAATATTTAACCACGATAGAAAACCCATAATGATATCAGTTACTTTATTTTAATAAATAAAGCGGGAACAAGTAAGTTATTATAGTTAACGCTTTTGCCGAGGAATGTGTCGTTTTGTGTTTTCTGCCCAATTGATTGAGTTGTACTTGCTGTCTTTACCGTTATATACACTACTCTTATAATTTATAAACGGCCAACACTTGCTGTTGAATTTGTTACTAAAAAATTCAATGGAGAATAGTTCATCACAATTGAATTTTAATTGTTGCTCTTTTGTTTCAACCGTGATAATAGCCATCAGTTTTAGATTAGAGGATTCAAAAGGAAAACATGATTTCTTTCTAAATAAATTATTGATAGTGCTACTTTTGAAGAACTAAATTAGTCATGTGATAAATTTTTTTTTTTTTGAACATGTTTGTTTAGCCACTCATTTTAACTTAATTAGCCGAGAATAACTAATTTCGTTAGTTCTTTTATTTTGCATAAATAATTATGTGTTAATTGGTGATGTATAATAATGAGTCAATTGACAATGTCTTATATAAAAATGTGTGATTTAAAGATGTCTTATATAAAGATGTGTATTTGTCGAGTCATAAATATGTGCATTGTCGAGTCATTACTTTGTGTTCATGCATTCATGGTCGAGTCTATTTAATGATGTGATTTAAAATACTTTGATGGTGTTGTACTCAAAGATAATGTTCTCTTTAAAATACTTTGATGGTGTTCTATTTAAAGACGGTATTGCTTTTAAAATACTTTGATGGTGTTGTATTCAAAGATGATGGGATAGATTTGATACCACATGCATATAGAGTCGAGTTAGGGACATTGCATACATATATAACTGCAAGTCTACTTGAAATGTGTAATTAAAAGACGTGTGATTTAAAGACGTGTAATTATTTAAAGATGTGCTTCTAAATAGTCATGTGTGAATGATATGTATTTTGCTAGATGTCTTTTTGATATTCTTAAATGTTGTTGATGCTCACATGTTATTATAAGATTTGATTGATATCTATTGATTTTATTAAATGAGGGTATATGTTTAAATGTGAATAGTATCTGACTGTGATATATACATGTCTAAATCTAATTGTTGTGTTCTTTTATCTGGATCTAGACATGTGTTTATGCATTTCTTATGTTGAATATATTCTCACCCTCTAGTGGCGGGTTGGGCGCCTACACCCTTGTGGTGTAGATTTGCAGGAAGAAAAAGTTTAGTAGTAGTGAGTCGGCTTTGAAGTCTACTCGTTTACTTATCGCTTTTGGGAGTCTTTATTGAGTCGATGCTCTGATATGTGACACAAGGGTTTGGGGATTTATTTTATTTTAGACTAAGTTTTAGAATTCTTTTGAATTCAGTTTTGGTGTGGAATTATAAATGTGAATATTTCTTTGATATTTTGAAAATTATTCCGTTGCAGCGTTTAAAATTAAAATGAAGTATTTTTAAACTGAACAAGATGTGTGACACCCTTCTATGATTTATCATTGGCTGTATTTAATTTTAGAAAATATATTTTGGGGTATTAGGGTGTTACATAGTGGATACAACCCTTATAGTGAATAGAGACTCCCTCTTACCTCTACTTTGCCGAATAGATGAATTTCTATGGTTGAATCTCTCCCTAAGCCCTTCACTTTTTGCCTCTTTCACTATGTAACACCCTAAAACCCCAAAATGTATTTTCTAAAATTAAATACAACCAATGATAAATCATACAAGGGTGTCACACATCTTCAATTTAAAAATACTTCATTTAAATTTTAAACATCGCAGTGGAATAAATTTCAAAATATCAAAGAAATATTCACATTTATAATTCCACACAAAACTGAATTCAAAAGAATTCTAAAACTTAGTCTAAAATAAAATAAATCCTCAAACCCTTGTGTCACATATCAGAGCATCGACTCAATAAAGACTCCCAAAAGCGATAAGTAAACGAGTAGACTTCAAAGCCATCCTCAGAGACTCACTACTACTAAACTTTTTCTTCCTGCAAATCTACACCACAAGGGTGTAGGCGCCCAACCCGTCACTAGAGGGTGAGAATATATTCAACATAAGAAATGCATAAACACATGTCTAGATCCAGATAAAAGAACACAACAATCAGATTTAGACATGTATACATCACAGTCAGATACTATCCACATTTAAACATGTAGCATCATTTAATAAAATCAACATATATAAGTCAACATCTTATAATAACATGTGAGCATCAACAACATTTAAGAATATCAAAAAGACATCTAGCAAAATACATATCATTCACACATGACCATTTAGAAGCACATAATTGAATATCACATCTTTAAATAATTACACGTCTTTAAATTACACATCTTCAAGTAGACTTGCAGTTATGTATGCAATGTCCCTAACTCGACTCTATATGCATGTGGTACCAAACATACTCACCAATTTTATCCCATCATCTTTGAATACAACATCATCAAAGTATTTTAAAAGCAACACCGTCTTTGTTTGAATACAACACCATCAAAGTATTTTAAAGAGAACATCATCTTTGAGTACAACACCATCAAAGTATGTTAAATCACATCATTAAATAGACTCGACCATGAATGCATGAACACAAAGTAATGACTTGACAATGCACATCTTTATATGACTCCACAAATACACATCTTTATATAAGACATCTTTAAATCACACATCTTTATATAAGACATTGTCAATCGACTCATTATTATACATCACCAATTAACACATAATAACACATAATTATTTATGCAAATTAAAACAACTAACGAAATTAGTTATTCTCAGCTAATTAAGTTAAAATGAGTGGCTAAACAAACATGTTCTAAAAAAAAATAAAAATTATCACATGACTAATTTAGTTCTTCAAAATAGCACTACCAATAATTTATTTAGAAAGAAATCATGTTTCCCTTTTGAATCCTCTAATCTAAAACTGATGGCTATTATCACGATTGAAACAAAAGATCACAACAATTAAAATTCAACTGTGACGAACTATTCTCCACAAATTGAACAACAAGTGTTGGCCGTTTATAAATCAACAGAGTACTGTATATAAGGGTAAAGAAAGCACATACAACTCAATCAATTGGGATGAAAACACAAAACGACACATTCCTCGGCAAAAGCGTTAACTATACACAACAATAAATTAGAGCATGAATTTAACATGAATTCATTAAAAAGAAATATCATGAAAAACGAAACTCTTCACTACCCATATGTTCATACAACCCTTATAATGAATAGAGACTCCCCCCTTACCTCTAGTTTTGCGAAATTGATGATTTTCTACGGTGAAATCTCTCTTTAGGTTCTTCTCGCTATGCCTCCTTGCCTCTTCTCTCCAAAACCCTAGTTTTTCTTTTGCCGCTTTGTTTCTTTCTCTCTCGGTAACCCTTCTTCTCTAATTCTCTTCTCTACTTATAAGCTATAATTGAGTTTGTTACTGATCTTTTTAGATTACTATATTTCCTCTAGGTTTGTTACTAATCTTTTCAGATTACTATTTGTACCTCTAAATTTTGTTACTATTCTTCCTTAACTACATTACCTAACTATTCACACCTCCCTCTGCTTAAATCATTAAAACACTACTCACCTTACTAACTACACTTCTTTTCTACCCAATTTTACTAATTCACCTCCGTTCACACTCTACTTTCTTATTCTCTCTAAAAACTCTATTTTATTCCTAAACATTATTTTCTCTCACTCTTTAACTGACTAACCAACCTATTTACTTTCTCCTTGCCTATTCTTCCAATAAATACGAATATTTAAATTAATTTTACCTAACAACCAATACTAATAATAACATTAATACTAATATTATCTAATAATAATATTAATAATTTAATATTAAAAATTGGGGTGTTACAACTCTCCCACACTTAAAGAATTTTCACCTGACTCAAACAAGTAGCGACAATGTTTCCACACATGTCACATACAAGGGAATAAAAAAAAAATTATAAACTTGGCTCGACTGGACCAAACCGACCTGCTCTAAATGGATTAAATGGAGCTTTAAGTAAATGGAGCATACCTGAACCCACAGTACATAGGTCGTTAAGATATCAAGGTGAAGTGAGTGATAATATAATGACAAAGTTACATCAAACAAGCTCATCAGCCATGGTTTTTTCCTATAGCAATTAATAACCGTAAAAAAAATAGATGAGCATAAGTGAGTACTCAATTAACAATGGTGCGGGTGAGGTGTGCTGGGCTGTGTGCGTGTGTCCCCCCTCTGTTACTGTCTTATGGGTCTTGGAATGGTGCTGATCTTGTTTTTTGTTTTCTGTTAGCACTTTGTTTTTGCTGTTGTGCATAGGAGTATGTTCTAGGTGTTTTTTTTCTGGTGTTGTGTCTTTCGGCCTCTCTCTAATGCTAGTTCATCCCACTTTTCTTTGTGGTATGGCTTTATTAATAATATTTTGATGTTAAAAAACGAGTAACAACGGTCCAATTCACAATTCAATTAGCATTATATTAGTCTTTTAATGTTCAGTAACTGTTCTAGTAAAAAATAAATCATAACAAAAATATTATTGAATAATTGTAAATGTCAATTGATGTTAAGCTAAAAAAATATAAAATACCTCAGCAATGCTCACTGCAGAATATAAGCATATACAACATTTAATTATTTCACAATTTGCTGAGTCATTTTATTTGATTCTCTGTTTTATTAATGTGGTTCTTGCCATAAAATTTGGATACTTAACACTTTTGATATCAACTTTTCTGCATAACAAGATTCTTAGGCCAAAAAGTTGGTTTGAGAGTATTTTGCCCTAAGCTAGTTGTACATAGACATCTTTATGGTTTCTCTTTTATTGCAGATTCTTCTATTTTTCTCTCTTGGGATCACACAACAATATTGTTTACATGTTCTTTACCCTTGTTCTTGTCAATTCTCAAGTTTGCCAAATTTCTAGTTTTATAAGTTATATAACTTCAATACATATACAACTAATGCTAGTCAAAGTAGTCCTCCATAATTGTTGGTCTGACCTCTTGTGTTACGGCTCTGGTTAGCTTAGAATCAAGTAAATTAGTTGGTAGTTGGGCTTCTAAATCTAGTCAACGTATAGATGCCTAATTAATCAATTAAATACATTTTTCTTATAAATTTCATTTGCATTTTTAACCCTCCTAGTTTCGGAAATCCAAAACTAAATAAGAACATATTTCATTATCATTGTGTCATAGTGGATACTAAACGGTAAGTTAGAAAAGTAATAGACAATGTCTAATTAATGGGTTGTTTGAATCAGTCATTGCTTTGGGGATATTCTTGTATCATAAAATCATACATACAAAAATACCTGTTCAACATTTCTTTTTATCAGTTTATCTAATTAATTAGTATTTTATGTTCAAGTTTCAAACAATTTTTTTTTTTTGAACAAGAGTTTCAAACAAATTTACCCTGCATTAGTGGAATTATGCTTTCACTCATTAGTGGCTGTTTGATATCAATGTCTTCTCGATCAAGGTTAGACGGTACCAAAATATGCATTTTTTTTTTGTTTTTTACAATTAAAAAAACGAGCATGAATATAAACTGTTCGATCTAGGTTAAACAACTATCAATGTGATGAGAGCAACGAATCCCCAATTACAAGGGATCCAAATCTTTTAGTCTTGTATAAACTCCAAAAGATATGAGAAGATACTTGTATATAGATTTTTGTGTAGTACAAATAGGTGGTCCAATTTATACTATAAGATTGCAAACAAAAAGAAGAAAAGTAATTACACATAAATAAATGGATAATTAATTCTAACATAGTTACAATATCAATACAGTAAATGGATAATCTATATGATATCTTAACATCCCATTTTAAAATCAAGTGGGTGTAGCTGTAACAAACTAGAGTTTGGATACTAAAGTATGAAAACATCATCGAGTATAAGGTTTTGTGAACAAATCAGCTGGCTGGTCAAGAGTGTCGATGGATATAAAATAAAGTTCGCTACGGTAAATATGTTAACAGATAAAGTGACAATCAATTTTAATATGTTTGTTTTTCTGATGAGGAGCCAATCCTTTTACATACCTTAAGGAGAACCAAAAAGGGAATCTCAGTACCCAAAAAAAAGGGAAAAAACTGACCAGCAGACATGATTGAATAACTGATGTTTGAATTTCTAATTATTTCCTTCAATTGTTTTGATTTCAACATGTCAATAATATTGTTTCAAGTAACTTTTCATTGTAATCAACGGATCTATTTTCATTTAATAAAATCATTACTATTCTAAACATAGATTTATTGTTGTAAATATTATTAACATTCTTTCTTAGCATATTCAAAACTAAAAGAAAAATGGTTGGGTGATCTCGTGTAGCCAACCCTAATTAGTGGGATTAGGCTTTGTTGTTGTTGTTCTATTGAACCATTTCAAATATATTATCGTATAGTATAAATAATAATTCCACTTATTTAGCATTTTTATTTGTATAATTGTATCTATATGTTGAACCATCCAAACATATATATATCTGTTCAGAACTATTTAAATATTTCTTTCAACATACTTTGTTCACAACTTATGCTTTCTTTATTGACAACAATCAACTAATAATTTAAACTATTGAGCGGGTCTAAGTCTAGTTTACATTAATCTCAAGCTACAAAGGACTAGTTTCTTTTGACAACTATAGATAACTGGTTCAAAGTGCATTGTCTAGACTCTAGATCAAGAATCACATCATCTGCATCTTCAATATTCATGGACATAAGCATAAGATCTAAAATTCCCTACCATAAAGATACAACAGCCGGTATGCTAGCATAGAACGTAAAGCAGGCATGCTGGTGACGATTTAAAATTCCATGGTAATAAAAAAAATAACAAGATTAGCATAAAGGCATATAGTTATAGAACATATCATGTTACACGCTACTCTTCAATTCCCTAACATCATATTTAGCATCGATAATTCAGAATGAAGATGTGTCTAATCTGGTGTCTGACACATGCAGTTATATTCAATTAGACCCATTTTCTCAATTTGTTACGGGTCTCGATGTGTTAGAGTTTATGTCTCATAGCGAACATCTTATTGTTTAAGTTGAAAAAAAAAAAATTCATGTAAAAAATGTTAACAAATAGATTGGCTCTAGGTAAAAAATGTTAACAAGGGATGCCAATAAATAACAAACAGATTGGCAGACAATTTTTTTTAATTGGCAGTACATCTCTTCTATTTTTTTTTAATTGAAAATCTTTCAGATTTCTTTATTTATAGATGATGCTTTCGTAATAAAGAACTGAACAACAAACAATGATACAAGATTTAACATTGTGCATGTAAATTCCATATAGTGATAGAGGAAAATTAGACTAAACCGTCTTTTAGAAGAAAATTAAACAGTGTAACCTTCAATGAAATATACATTAGTTATAGGATCTGATCATACCGCAAGATAAAAGCAGAATTTACCAGTTAACTTGCTTTTTATAAAAGATCAACTACTGGAGTTTGTACTATGCTACAATTAAAAGCATTTATCTGCAATATTTCTTTTCATTTGCTATAACAACTCTATATATGCATAACCAGCCAAGTCCTGAAGATACACAAAAAGGTGGATCATCAACAATACTCATAAAACAATATTATATACACAAGTGCACACATAATTAAACATATTATCCATTTGTCAGAAAATAATGACCAAATACTACTTTTGGTCCTTTTAGTTTAACAGAATTCCCAAGTTAGTCCTTTAAGTTTCGAAAGTTTTAATTAGATCCTTTTAGTTTGACAGAATTTCCAAGTTAGACCTTTAAGTTTCAAAAGTTTCAAATAGATCATTTTAGTTGATAAACTATTTCACCGTTACCTCTGCTGTCAATCTCCGTTGACTTGATGCTGATGTAGCCGTTAAGTTGTTGACTTGAATCAAAACGTTGTCTTTTAAAAGCTTCAGCGTGTCAAAACGCTACGTTTAATGGTCACAAATGATCATTTATAGCTCTAGAAAGACGTCTATTTACAACACCAAATGTCTTTCTAGCACTATTAAACAACATTTATAGTGCTAGAATCCTCATTTGTGACCATTAAACGTAACATTTTGACACCCTGGAACTTTTAAAAGGCAGCGTTTTGATCCAAGTCAACAACATAACAACCACATCATTATCAGTTAATTATTAACTGACAACAGGGGTAACGGTGAAATAGTTTACCAACTAAAAAGATCTATTTGAAACTTTTGAAACTTAAAGGACTAATTTGAGAATTCTGTCAAACTAAAAGGACCAAACGTAGTGTTTGGCCGAAAATAATTATCCTTAGCTAGTCATTTAAAAGAAAAGGGCATCTGAAATGAAAGATTACTGAAAAAGGATATGAGAAATATTGAACCAATGTGTTTCTAGGCATAAACCACTAATGAGTTTAATGATCTTTTCGTGGGTTTAAGATTGCTCTCTACTGAAAAATTATATTAATTATTGTGATGATGGTTGAACCGGTGCAGGTATAAAACAAGTCTCAAATTTGGTTTTGGTTCTAGCCAATATTAGAATCTTTCACTCAAAAATAATTGAATTTTGTGTCGTATGTGTGATTAAACTGTTCATAATGTAAATGCTCATATAGACCATGTTATTTGAAAAAGGAAAATAAACTAATGTAAGGTGTTAAGAGATAAACTTTTAGGGATGACCAATAGAATTCTACCATTTAAACCTTGTCCTATATGATCATTGTGTCTAAGATAGTATTATGGAAACATAAAAATATGTAGATATTCAAAAATATCCTTCCGTAACAATAAGAGGCAATGTAAATGCTCATATAGATCATTTAAGCAAATAATTAACATAAATAATGATTAATGATACGCGCTCTATAATTGGCATAAACTAAGAATTCAACTTCTAAGAAGCAATGGATACATGATTGCTTACAGTAAGATTATGAGTTGTTGCTTAATTCTTCTTTTAAGTTTCTTCTTGACTGAAACTTAGAGAAGCAAAAAATGAGAAACTAAAAATAGTCCCACCTTGAGTGAAATAAATGGTATAACAGTGTTTGTATACTTCAATGTTCCAATATAATGTGAATTAAAGAATGATGTTGAATGAATTTGTTGCTAGCCTAATTATTCAACAACTTTCTTTTCTATTTTTAAGGATGAATAACTATTTTGACATTGAAATTAACGATTGCCCCCTAAAAGACCTTTTTTGTCTCCCAACTTTAACTCATGCTGCAAAAGTGAGGCCCTTGGTCTTGATTAAGTCAACGCATACGTGGGCACCTACTTAGGTGACTAATACCTCAAATATGTATTTTGTTATTTTTAAGATAAAGGAATAATTTGTAATAAAAATAATTAGCTCATCAAATAAATGGAAAAATTAACAGTAAAAACTAAATTGAAGATTGAGTGAACCATATACTATTAACATTAGGGTTTCACCCACTCTTTCATTCTCATTCCAAAAAACTAACAATTTTAGACTTCATCAAATTCGAAACATATTACAATTCAATCGTTAGTTTTGAAGACCATCGTTGACGAAGTATTGGGTTCTCATTTCCGTGATGAAGAAGAAGAGGTTTGAAGTGGAATGTTGATTAGCAAAGAAGACATGAGGTTTTTTATGCGTTTATGAATATCCATAAATGAATCTATGTCTCAACGACTACTAACCTTAGCTTTGGAGCTTGATCTAATTTAACTGTGCAAATTTAATAGCTTCATAAATATTCTTCTATTACTTTGTCACAATAATTTGAGGTTCATTCAACCCTCCAATTGTTATAGACTCGCCTAACAATAGAGTGTCGTAACTAGCGAAGCGTGTTACAGACCAAGACATTGACCTAACTATTTTGTTCAATGTCGTAAAATAAAAATATCCAGACGACTGTGTTCATAATGATCTCGTTAACTTTTATTTATTTTATGTAAACCAAACTTATGTTATGTGCAGAGAATCCCTAATTACAATCGCAAGGGATGCGTGAATACAAATAAATATTGTTAATCTAGACATAAAATCAGGAGTTAAATAAGTGTTTGATCTCTATAAAAATTTTAAGTTTTACTTTTCAATTCCTCTAAAAAATTTATCAAGTTTTAGTTCCCTACAATATTTCTATCGCCATTTTTCAAGTTTATCAAGTTTTGGTCGATGTGGGTCTAATTTAAGTGGTGCTTCCTTGCTCAGTAGTATGTATACCAAACGCAATGCTAAGTGGTATGGGCTGGAAGACAAATGTCAGCAAACAGTTCAATCCTAGTGATCACCGTAAATATTTGGCTAGCACAATTTTATCTTCCCCTCTAATATGTTAAAACCAATCTATTATATCTAACCGGTCCTGCTCCATTATCTATAAAGGAACTATAAGATTTGGCCACCACGATTGCAACTCCATTATATTCCCTCTTTTTGATTCACACAATTGCAACTCGATATGTGTTGAAGTTGGGCTACTAGAACTTTGCTTGTTGTTTATGTTGTACTTTAATAGTTTCCATGTTGTTGTTCACACATAGTTGATGGTTGAAAAACACCAATAAAATACCAAAATACTCTTTCGACAGTTAACTTCCGCGGAAGTGAACCGGCGATAGTTAACTGCCGAAATTCAATTCTATCCATCGGCACTAAAGTACCGCGGAGCCTTTTTTTTTTTTTTTAACAGCTGCCACAGAGCATTTATTTCCATCATTAATGCTTTCATTTTACACAGCACATTGGATTTGATATTTAGATGTGATAGTTAATTAATATTACTGATTGATAGCTAGATATAACATATTACAGTATTAATATTATTGATTGATAGTGTAAATAGTTCTTCTTTATTGATTGTTTGACTTTTTTGCATTCAAAATAGTACGGTAATATAAAAGACATTGTCTTCCAGCCCATACCACTTAGCATTGCGTTTGGTATACATACTACTGAGCAAGGAAGCACCACTTAAATTAGACCCACATCGATCAAAACTTGATAAAATCACACTACCGGCCATTTTTCCGCGACAAACTCACATTATCCAAATTATTAGCATATACCTGCAAAATGTTTAAAAAAATATGATAAAATCAAAGTGAATGGGTCCTCGTAAGCTTAACTCAGTTGGTAGGGACATTAATTGCATAATATATGCAGAGGTCGGGGTTCGAACCCTAGGGACTAGGGGTGTTCGCGGTGCGGTTTGATTCGGTTTTGAGGTTAAAAGTCACCCAAACCGCAAGATAAAAAAAAGTATGTAGTTTGGTTTGGTTCGTTGACTTTTAAAATAAAATCTAAACCAAACAGAACCAATGCAATGCGGTTTGGATTGGATCGGTTGATGCGGTTTTTTTAGACAATAATTTTTTTGTTTCCAATATTAAAATCAAATTAAAAAGTTAAAATACAACATAAAAAATTTTCATCCAACATTACAATTTTATTTTCATCCAACAATGTTCTCAACTACGTAGACCAAATTAAAATGTGGACAAAAAATAATCCAACTTTGTAAGAAATACAAAAGACTAAAATTTGCTTCATTCTCTAAGAGTTCAAATAGCACATAAATACATTTTTGAAAGAAAAAGCAAATAAGAAACTTAACTAGAGAAATAATATCATTTTATTAAAGTTTCCATTGAGTTTCTATGAGTATTGGTCTAGGTGATATATATTTAATTACTGTTTTTCTTATATTGCGGTTTGGTTTGGATTGATTCGTAAAATCAAAACTGCAAACCGAACCAAACCATGTTCTTGAGTAAAAAAATGATCCGAATACATCCGAACCAAATGCGGTTTTTTGCGGTTTCGGTTTGAATTGGTTCGATTTGTGGTTTTTCTATTGGATTGATTCAATTTTGAACACCCCAACCAAGGACACACTTACTTTCCTTAGAAAGATAATTTCTAGCCACTACAAAAAATAAATAAAAGATTAAAGTGATTGGAATCCATCTCTCCGAATTTGCAACGTTGACACTCAGTTCATTGATTGAATATCTCTCTGGATTTGCAACGTTAACACTCAATTCATTGATTGAATATGTAATTGACGAAAGTTATTTTTCAATAGGAACTAAACAAACATCACAGCAATACAGAAAATCAAACAACACCGCACAAGAGAAAAAAGGTTATTTCGATTCAAAATTGACAGGTTTAAACTATTGGAGTTGATGTTTCAATAATTTGTGCAGGTTTAAGTATATGGTTTTAAATTTATAGTTAAAGTATTTTCATTTCAAACCTGAGATGCATAAAGAGACCTTGAAAGTGGAATCAGAAATGTTAGCTGAAATGCAACACAGAGCTTTCAAGCATTACTTGTGAGTTTTTGCAAACCTCAATATTTGTTATCACTTTTTTTTTTGAAGGAGTTATTTGTTATCACTTGTCTTTCTATGTCTATAATTTCATTTTTTGTTTTTGTCAAACAGTTGAGTAATTTTTGTCATTGTAGGAATATGATTGAATATCCATTGTGTATGCGGGTCATCTCTATTTTCAGAATGAATTGTTTTCTAACGGATAATAGTTTGTGCTACTTATTGTGTGTGCAACAAAATCTATTGTTTGATGCACGAGGTGGAAAATTTATGCAGACTGTTTCAGTGATACACTAGAAAACTGTTTGCTTAATTTAGGAGTCTTTGTACTAAGTTGATAAGCTTCTTCTTTCTCATTTTCATGTTTTTGTTCTCAATTATGGAACCATGCATGAGACCCTCTCACCTATTCTTCCTAAATTAGAAAACAATGTCACAAACTTACAGTTCCAGTATATGTGAATATTCTCAAGGTGAAATTAGACTAGCTATGATTTAATTGCGCTAAAGAAAATCGAAACCTAATCAAATAAAGATTACCATATTGTGTTGCAATTGTGTGGAAAATTATCTCTGCCGTCAATGCTAAGGACCTGTAGTGATGATGTCCTTAAGATCAATACATATTTCGATTAAGATCTAGTCAGCTATCAAATCTAAAACATTGCAAAGTATCTGCAGAATATAATTCTCAAATTCGTTTAATCTAGGAATACTTGCAAGAGATTGTAAAAACAGAAAAGGGATGCCTGTAAGAAAAAAATTCAAGGCATGAAATTCTACAATAAAGACATTCATGAATCTCACTACTTGCTATTTAAAAAAGAAACCATTCAACCAACATTCATTTAGCAAACACATTTGGACCTGTGCAGTCTCTAGTATCTTCATTGCTACAAAATGAAAACATTCCAAAAGGTGGTAGCGATTAAAAGCATAAACTAAAATCAATTTTCATGTAGTGTCACAGTCTAACTTTGACATTAAATGCAAAGTTTAATGAGCTAAATCTTCCTCTCTTTGTTTTAATCCTCCTCGGTTTAACCCATTCAATCTGTCCTATGTAGTTCCAAAGTATTTGAATAATAGAACAAAGATAGACTTTTGAGATTATGACTTTTTTTGTATAAAGGATATATGACAGTTACGGCTCATTTTCTTGATGATTCATGGACCCTTCAAAGTCGACTTGTAAGGTAATAACACTAAACTACTTAATTTATGGTATTTTATATAATGTTAGTGATATAGTTTTTTGTTGTTATGGTATTTTGTATAATGTTAGTGATATAGTTTCAGCTCACTTTATATTTTATATTTTATGTATAATGTTTTTTAAATTTAAATTTATGGTAGGTTCATTTATGTGCCGGCTCACCACACTAGCAAAACTCTAGCTGACACCTTATATAAATGTTTGTTGGATTGGAATCTAGATAGAAATGTGTCCACAATAACTCTTGATAATTGCTCTACGAATGATGCTATGATTGGACGCCTTTTGAATAAGATTATACCTAGGTCACTTATATTGGGTGGTAAATTGTTCCACATGCGCTGCTCAGCTCACATAGTGAATTTAATTGTGAAAGAGGGCTTGTCCACAATCGTTGCTGCCATGGAAAATATTAGAGTAAGTGTTGGCTATTGGAAAGCAACACCGAAAAGAGAGGAGAAGTTCATAGAGACATGTGCTCAAGTAAACATATCTTATGATAAATAACTTGTTCAAGATTGCAAGACTAGGTGGAACTCTACCTTCTTAATGCTTAATGTTGCCATACAATACAAAGATGTTTTTGATCGCTTGGCAAAACGATATAGTGAATACGAAACCGTGCCGAGTGAAAATGAATGGATGGAATCAAAGGAAATTTGTAAGCATTTGGAAGTTTTTTATGAAGTCACACAATTGTTTTCTGGTACCATGTACCCAACTGCAATTGTTTATTTTCCCAAAGTATGTGAAATTGGCTTTGATTGGATGGTCAGATTCTTCTGCTAGCCATCTCATTAAAAAGATGGCTACAAGTATGCTTCCTAAGTTTAACAAGTACTGGAATGTGGTAAATGAAGTGATGGTAGTAGGAATTGTGTTGGATCCAAGGTACAAAATTGAATTGATGGATTACTTTTATCCTCAAATTTATGGAGATGGATCTGACAGTGAAATTGAGAAGATTAAATCATTTTTCCGAGATATGGTAACTGAGTATG
>Ga0228711_1003217_pt1 | contig 25349 bp, 6 predicted proteins | sample MedpolnodulmetaG_2_FD_177996 | JGI IMG/M metagenome (GOLD analysis project Ga0228711, IMG submission 177996) | Root nodule microbial communities from Medicago polymorpha collected in Santa Monica, California, United States - brown nodules | ecosystem: Host-associated > Plants > Roots > Nodule... | reverse complement strand
CAGGATTTTCAATTTGGATTTCAATGGATTTACATCATAAGATTTTAAAGGATTTCATGGATTTATAAGATTTCAAAAGATTTTATGAATTTTAAGTACGCATTGGAGAAAAAAAATGATTACAACACACTCTCTATCATAATATTCTCAATACAGACTCTTATTTTTTTTTTCTTTTATGATATGTAGAGAGGGAGAGAAAGAGGGGGAAGAGAGGAGAGAGAGAGAGAGAGAAATGATTACAACACACTTTCTATCATAATATTCTCAATACAAACTCTTATTTTTTATTTTTTTTATGAGATAGAGAGAGGGAGAGAGAGGAGGAAGAGAGGAGAGAGAGAGAGAGAGAAAAGAGAGGAAGGAGAAGCGAGGAGAGAGAGAGAGACGAAGAGAGAAGGGGGAGAGAGAGAGGGAAGAAAAGAGCGGAGAGAGAGAGAGAGAGAGAAGGGATAAGAAAGAGATAATAAACTTTTAAGAGAAAAACAATTTAAAGAAATCTCATGTCTTCATGAAAGACTTTTTCTTGTTAAAATTTCACTAGAAAATCCCACAAAATCCATCAAAATCCAATTTATTAAACAATCTTTCGAAATTTGAATGATTTTGAATACCATGAGACTTTTTTTAAGTGATGAAAAGTCTTGATTGAATAACTCGAGACTTTTTTAAAATGACAAAGAGTCTTGATTGAATACCACAAGACTTTTTTTAAATTGCAAAGAGTCTTGATTGAATACCACAAGACTTTTTCATAATTAAAAAGTCTTTTAAAATCTCTTAGAATCTTAATCCAATACATCCCCCTAAGTTTGAACATGGGGGACACACGAGAGTGTGTGCCCAACACATGTTGGCATGTGCCAAATGCAAGCTGACGTATGCAGAAGCGTGAAGTTGAACGAAAACAAAATATCCAATAATAAAAATAATTCAAGGTTTCATAAAAAATCAATACACTAGTATTGTGTGTAATCTTTTATGTGGGACTCCTAGGATTTTTTTAATTCATACACTAACATACTCGTATGTTCCAACAAAAATTAACCTTAAAATTTGTATAAAAATACCTTAAAATGAGATTATCTAAAATATTATAACTTGTAACAAACGGATAAAAACTTAGCTAGCCAAATTAATATTGTTTTTCTCTCAAACATCTTCATATACTACCTTAATCGTTTTCCACAATGCAACAAAAAAAAAAAGTTTTCCGAAAGCAATTTATTGTCAACGTACTGCTGATTTATACATTTCACCAACTTGTCATGTTACTTGAATTGCTTGAATATTTCGAATAGATTTCCCTTTATGTTTTCACGTGTTTACCGTGAAAGTAATTATTGTGCTAATAAAATTGTTAATTAATCTTTCTTTAAAAAAAATTGTTAATTAATCTTAGTTTTCATATTAATGAGATGGAATGCTCCATTCCTACACTCCGTGAGGCCTTTAATGTGAATAGGCTTGGTCTTCCTAGTTTATATTTTGCTAATCATGTTCTTTGTTGTTCATTTGTATTGCATTGCACTCTTTTTTTCTTCATAATGATTTTATCTCAAGAGGTTTTTATAATAAGGTTTTTAACGAGACTTTAGTAAAATATTAATTGGATTGTTGTTACCTTGGGTATTGGTTTAGTCTCCAAACTCTCTTTTCATCATTTTATTTTACATTAATAAATATTTTAGAGTGTTACAGATAATATTTGATAGTTTTGGGGTGCAACCTAGTTAAAATGTCAATGTTGCTATGTAATACCTTTGCATTCTTATTTTAACCTAAAAACACATTTAATAGGTTAATCAGAAATCCACACCCCAACTTCAACCCCACACTAAAAACCGCATATTTTCATGGAACGTCTAGTTAAATACATGTTGGACTATTGGTACATATATGTCTGGTCTACTATTTTAATTTTCAAAAGTCTCCATTTGAAGGGTAAATTATCCAACACAACTCACACAAGTCGAAATTGATCAATTAAAACTTAATAAAGGGAAAATTAATCAACACAACATTTTTTTTTTTAGAGGAATCAACACAACTTATCACAAGGGAAAACCCACCTTTTTTTTGTGGCAAATTAATCAACACAACTTACACAAGTGGAAATTGGCAATTAAAACTTAAGATAAAGGGCATATTAATTAACACAACTTAAACAAGGTTCACACACCCCTTTTTTGGGTAAATTAATCAACACAACTTACACTAGTGGAAATTGAGCAATTAAATAAAACTTAAGATAAGGGGGAAATTAATCAACAAAACTTACACAAGGGAAAACACACCTTTTTTTTGGCAAACTAAATCAACACAACTTACACAAATGGAAACTGAGCAATTAAAACTTAAGATATAGGGAAAATTAATCAACACAACTACTTACACAAGGAAAACACACTTTTTTTTTTCTTTGGCAAATTAATCAACACAACTTACACAAGTGGAAGAAATTGGGCAATCAAAACTTAAGATGAAGGCCGTGCATTGGGAATCAAAGTTTGACAATGTTAAAGGTTTGGTTGTGTATGCCTAAATCTATGCCTATCCTCCCACTACTCAACTCTTTTTTTTTCTTTCATATTCTTTAAACCGAGTAATTTTATTTGAGACATTTTCGACCATCAAATATAAGCATATTAATTCATTCTACAAATGTATATATTACTTCGTCCTTATGAGCTTAACTCAGTTGTTAGGAACAATGCATAATATATGCAAGGTTTGGGTATTGAACCCTGAACACAACAAAAAAAATTATACATTACTTCGTTGATAAAAAAAATGTATATATTACTTGCGTTTTTTATTACTTTCATTTTTGGGTATCAAAATTAAATAGATCTCATAAAATAATTGATTAAAATATTTACATTAAATTGATCCTACAAACAAATAGAAATTCATCTTAGAATTCTACCAAATTAGGGTTTAGTTACTAATGGTAAACATAAGAAATAAAACATACTCTTGAGACAAAGGTTGAGGAGAGACTCCTCCCTTAATGCTCCTAGCGCTTGCCTCACTAGTGCAAATTTGGGATACAAAACTTGTTTTTTTTAAAGATTTAAGACATGTTTTTGAGCTGGGGTTATATTAGCAGTAAAACAGGTGTTGTAAGTTTGAAATACAATACCTGATTTTTATTTGATGATTGTGCAGTTGTTCTTATCAAAGACTACTTCATAATCACTGTCATATAATTGACTTATACTCAGAAGGTTATGTTTCAACCCATCAACAAACCAAATATTTACAATAGAAAGAGAATAAGAGTTACCAATAGTACCCATACCAATTATCTTTCCTCTCTGATTTCCTTCAATTCACACACTTTCTCCCTTTTTCAGAGTTAGGGTTTGGAACATATGTTTTTCTCCTTCATGTGTTGTGAGGAGCCACTACCTAGGTACCACCACTGGAGTATTAACTTTGCTGTAAAACATATCTGAAACAAAGAAAATTTCATACTTAGGTACTCATACTTAGTTCTGAAAGATTTATCTTTTTACATATCTTTGGCCTTAGAAGCTTTTGGATTTGAACAAGATTTCAATTTTTGTCATTTCTTTTTATATTTAGAACTCGCAGTAGACTTTGGTTTTACCAGATTGTGAAACTTTCAATGGGTTTATTTTTTGTGTATCTAATAGGGGTATTCGTGGATTGAATTGGTTTGGTTTTGGAAGGAAAAATAATCTGATCCAATTACTTTGGTTTTGTTATTTGTTCATCCAATTGGTTTGGTTTTAAAATCAAATCCAATCCGATCCAAAAAAATTCGGTTTGGATTGGATTTGTTTTCAGTTTTCATTGTTGTATACTTTTTCATTTTCTCTTAAGAAAATAGATTATTTTATGACGTTTCATAAAAATGTAAGGTTACGAAAAAGATGAATAAGTAGAAAATAAAATAGTAGGTTAAGTAAAATAGTTACAAAATCACAAATTAATAATATTTCTTAAAAGAAAGAAAAAAAAAATCAACATTACTAGAGAACAAGTCTAGAAAATAGTTACAAGATTGTAAATTAAGAAAACATTTATAAAAATTCCATATAATAATATAAATACAAGTATATATTTCGGTTTGGATTGGATTGGATCGATTTATATAAAGGAAACCGAAAACCAATCCAATCCATTTAAAATTGCAATTTTTTTTCGGTTTTTGGTTTTTCGGTTCGGTTTTTGCAGTTTGCATTGGATTGGATTGGATTAGATATGAACACCCCTAGCATCTAATACACTCTCCCTTGTTCCTACTTACACCACAAATCATGGAAGCTATTCTGCTTCTCTCAATACCATTAATTGAAACCTCTTGAATAGAAATTTCATTCTCATCAGAGTATCTATGAACATCAGAAGATTGAGATTCTCTCAGAATCTGATTACTTACTCTAAGATCCTCAATCTCGTTGTCCAGACCTTTAGCTTTATCAACAAGTACTTTATATTGTTTTTGAAAAATCTTAAAGTTTCTTGATTTACTCTAATAATTTCTAATTAGCTCCTTAACAACAGTGATTCACTCTTCATGAGTAAGTTCAACAAATACATCATCATCATTATTTGCATTAGCATCAAAAAATGTGGATGCCATCCGAGCCAGATTTGGTTCTTCCTTACTAGAGTCATCATCTAGATCTTCCTACACTGCGATGAAATTTTTCTTTACTATGTTTTTAAATGCCTCTTTCTTGGAACTGTCCTTCTTAGGTATGTCCTTTCGAAGGTCAAGATAATTAGCAACAAAGAATCCATGCTTCTTATGTTGAAGAAAACCTTTGGATCATCCTTCTTATCTCTGAAGCTGGATCCTCTAGCACCACTACTTCGTTCAGGAAACCATTTCTTCTTGTTCAAGTATTGAAACCTCTTAGACAGGAAAGCCATCTCATCTGCATCAGAATCTTCAGCAAGATCTTCGCCTGGAGTATCTTCTTTAGACTCTACAACTTGTGATTTGATAGATTTGCCCTTTTACTTTGAGAGCAATAGACTTGGACTTTTTGGATGAATCATACCTTATTAGCTTCACCTCATGACTTTTCAAAGAGCATATCAGGTTCTCCAAACTCAGTTTGTTTAAGTCTTTTACTTCCTAAATGACAGTCACCTTAGGTGTCCATCTAATAGGAAGACTTCTCAAAATCTTCTTGACATGATCTGTTGTAATATAACTCTTACTCAGAACTTGCATACCAGAGACCAAAGTTTGAAACATTGAGAACATGATTTCAATATCTTCACCATCCTTATTCTTAAATAGTTCATAATATTGGACAAGAAGATTTACTTTGCCCTCTTTCACTTGTTAATTTCGTTCATAGGTTGCACAAGAGGTTAGTCCAATTATCTTTCACTTGTTCATTGCCAGGAATTTTCCACTATAATCACAAAAGATTACAATTACTTAGACACAAAAGACTAAGATTTTTATTGTCTCACACAAGAGGACTTCTACTCTTAGTGTTTACAAATAAATTTTTATGTGTTTCCACTGTACTCAGAGAGTGGTAAACTAAAATTAAAGCTTAAGTAGTTTCTGATACTTAAGAAATTCTTAGATATAAAGTTTGTAAGAATTTTCTAAGTATTTGTGCGCTTTTTAATTTGATAGAGTTTTGACACTTGTAAAATTTCGTGAAGTTTTTTGTGCTCTTCAAACGCTCAGGTACTTAAATATGAGAAGATAAAAGAGACGTTGTTTGAAGAGATGTCAGCTCATGAAATCGTTCTTGAGAAGCTTTGATCTTGAAAACTTTGCCTCTAACAGATAATTTCGTTGAATGATACTTATAGAGATCCTTTCCTTCTTTTGAAATGATCTGTTACATTCCATTTGTCTTTGAAAGATTTGTTTGTTTATGCTCATGATTAGAAGAAGACAAACAATGGGATCAGAACTTGAAAGCGACATTAATTCATAAGAAGACAAAACTGATTAGAGTCTCCCAAACCACTGACGTGTCCATCAAAACTTGTGTCTATCAAAGTCTTCATGGTTTGCTCCTTTCTTTGATCAGAGCTTTGAATTATTGTTGACCTTCCTTCAAAGTTTCGCTTGAGTACCACCAATATGCTTTCCTTTGCGTTCAAAGCTTAATGTTTCAGCAGCAATAACTTGACTTTGATTGAGGTCATAATTTAATTTTTTGGTCCGACACACTTGAACACACATTAGAGTTCTAATTGTTCTTTCTTACATTGTTGTCATCAAAACCGTGGAGACGTTGATCTAAAACCCACTTTGGTTTAACATAAAGTTGATAATCAAAGTCCCCTTTTCAATAAAAAAGAAATAAACCTTACCTCAGCCTCATCCCCCTCCATCTTCTTGCACCACATGTTTAGCATTAACATTAGGTGTTTAATAATTTTTTTTTAATATACTTCCATGTTAATGTAAATGAACTATGAAAGATATAATCTAGGGTTAATAGGTCTTTACCCCCTGTAATATATGTAATTTTCGGTTTTTTCCCTCTGTAATTTTTTTTTGATTTACCCCCTGTAAAAAAAAAATTGTTTTGATTTACCCCTAATAGGCCAAACAAAAACGAAAATTTCTTGAAAAAAAATTGGTTTTTGTTTGGCCTATTAGGAGGTAAATTAAAACAATTTTTTTTACATGGGGTAAAATAAAAAAAAATTACATGGGACAAACCGAAAATGACCTATATTACAGGGGGTAAAGACCTATTAACCCTATAATCTATTAATAAAATGAGAATATGATTCATTTTATTTCATTTTATTTGAGAAGAAAAAAAAAGGGCGCATGAATTACAAATAGGGTGGAAAAAATAGTGTTTTTTTTTTTTTTTTAATTTCATTTTGAAAGACAAACATAATACGATCCAAATATGTATTTAAAATTCTCTAAAAAAAATATTTAAAATTCAAAAATTTACACAATCTCGTCATACTTGTTAATTACTATGACTAATCAAGCCAATGAAAATGTTGAGCTTAAGCCTTTTAGATTTCAGTTCAACAATTCAGTTAACGGTCTCTTTCAAAACAAAACAAAAAACAGTTAACGGTCTTGTAAATGAACTAGTTAAAATAAATTAAATGAATCGAAATGCATGTAAAATGTAATATTGGGCAGAGGCTGAAGAAGTCACGTTGAAAACATAGGGGTTCTAGATAAGTTCTTCCAGCATATATCATGATGCGACTATTTGTATATTTGTGACGAATTATAAAGCAAACAAACAGTTTAAGCATTAAATAATCTGAAACTGGATTGAGAAGAAAAAAACACAGAACAAGTGTGTACTTATAATTCCATTTCATGAAGATAAGTTAAACTCAAAAGGAAACAAAAATAGAACACAACACCAAATATTTCTAGAACAATGTCCAACAACGAATCGAAATTCATGCAAAAGAAAGGGTCCAACATTACGCCTTAATGGCATACTTTCTCACTGGGAAGTAGATTTCCTTCTTCTTCTCACGCTCTGTCTTCAAAGAGAGCTGTAAGAAATACCAAGTAAATTCATTCAGCCATTTTATGAAGAAAGCTTATATAACAGAAATATCAGCCATTCATGAAAAGTCAAGGCACGAAGATCATTCACCGAAAACATCATAAGAAGCTATTCATGAAAAGAAGATTCTCAAAAGAACTTCACCAACAAAGATTGGCCCTAAAATTCAAAACATGTATGTACGTGCTCGGGAGCTTAAGTTGTATACTCAAGTTCTATAGTAAACAAAAAGTTTGCATGAGTCGTCTGATACTTCAGCAAGTAATTTTCAAGTTAAAACTCCCAATAAGAGGAAGGAATGCAAGTTCAAGCTTAATCTTTGACTTGCTGAAGGAATGTGGCACAACATTACATTCAAATCTGCCACATTCCAAGCTTAGGGAAGTGTTTGTCTCAATTCTTCCATATTTATTATTTAAGGCATGCTTAGGAGTTTAGGAGGGGAGGGCTGTGGAAAAGAGGAAGGAGCAAGTGGAAGTAATAGAGGACTTCAGGAGGAAAGGGCTTTGCGGAATATTGTGAAATATTGTGAAAAAACCACTATTCTTATATTCCACAATATTGTCCATCGCAGATCACGGAAAATAGCGGTTTTTTCAAAGTCCACTATAGCACCGCAATAGTGGCTGACAACACTTTGTACTACAGCAGATAGCAGAACAATACACCAGTTTATTCAAATTCAGCTATGCAATAGCACCACTAACCGCTGCTATTTGACAGCACTAATATTCCCAAGAATCTATAAAGATAACTTGAAACAAACACACCCTAAAACAATAATGTTTACATTAATCCCAGAACTTCAATATTTAAAAGACACTAAAGAGTAATTGAGCAGAAAAGAGAAGCTTCCACCCATCGTGAAAATCATTATTTAGTTACAATTTTCAGCTATTACAGAGAAAACCACAAACTATTCACTACATAATAACACATCAATTAACTCCCCTCTCAGCTTACCAACCAAATAAAAGTCCGAATTTCATCAAATTATTTCAAAATATGTTTTATTTTCCTTCATAGAAAGAAACACTTGCTACAAAATGATAAAAAAATGTACCTGATGCTTAGTGAGGCGTCTTCTAATAGCTCTTGTCTTCTTGGGACGGAGATCCAAAGGCAAGTACTTCTTCTTCTTATAAGCTTCCCTCAATGCTGTCTTTTGCTTCTGTGAAATCACAGTCAAAACCTGTGCGATGTTTAGCCGAACAACTTTGCTGCATACAAAAAAATAACAAAAACAATCAAAATCATAAACAAAAAAATCAATAACAACTTATATCATATATACCATAACATAAACAAAACTCTAAAAGAATCTAGTAATTTTGCTTGGATCTTTCTCTGCACAAATTCGTCCTTATAAAAACATACAACATGAATATTAAAACTAAAATTTAGATAAATACAAATGTCATATATATAGATTTTATTTTATGTAGCAATGGAAGCGACAAGGACTGAATCCCAGTGTCAGTGATCGTAGCAGCAAAGCCAATCGGCAACTTAAAATATCTCGCTGCGTATTTAATTATATAGTAAAACAACAAAATATGTATACAATTAAGTGCAATGGAATAATGGAAAATGCATACATTTTGGAGAGCTTATTTGGGGCACCGCCGGTGACTTTCGCAACGCGAAGGAGAGCAAGTTCAGCTTTCAGATCCTTCAATTGATTAAGAAGATCTGCTTTTGTTTTTTGCCTAAGCTCATAAACCTTGATAGCTTTGGTGTTCAAAAAAAGAAGAAAGGATTCAGATTCAATTAAATTGAGTACAAAAAATGATGTTAGAATCAAATTGAGAGAATAAATGATTGGTTTGTTCTTACCCATTTCGAAGGTCTTGAATCGCCGCTAGAAAACTTGCTAGAAAGTGTAACTGTAGTTCGTTTGTTATGGTTTCTACCCAAAACCCTAAACTCAAGAGAAAAAGGCAGAGAAGGTTTAGATGGGTCTGGGCCTAGCTTGGGAAATGAAATGGGCTACGTTTGGGTTAGTTTATTTTTAGAGGATTGCTCTTTAGGCCCCTAGTAATTACTTTCAGACACCGATACTTTTGAGATCAGTTGAGTCACTTTTTGATTCGGTTCACCTGATTTAAAGTATTCCAAACCGTAGTTAACTATTGTTCGGATTTCTTGGTAAATAGGAGAGAAAGAAAATCATAGTTTATGGTATTTATGCATTTTCAACCAATTTAATGGAAAAATTACAATAACATGTATAGTGTCATCTTGAATATTTTTCAATCATGATTTATGCTTGTCTTAAAAACCTCTAAAGAAGTCCCCGTGAGCATAGGTCAGTTGGCAGGGACATGCATTATTATATGAAGAGGCCGAAGTTCGAACCTCAGACACTTCACTTATTCATCTTAAAAAAGGTGAATTCTATCCAATAGACTACTTGACCAAAAAAATTGAAAACCTCTAAAGAATTTTTTTCAAATTATTTATATCAAAATCACATTTATTTTAATCTATAACAACCGGACATAAAACAATCTAAGAAATCATTTTTATATTTCACTTCGGTTTAGTTTTGTCTCTTCATCTTAATTTTTTCATCTGGCTCTTCCATTTTTATTAAATTTCATACTAATATTTCTGTAGATGAATTATTATACATAGTAGTGAATACTGAGATATAAGTTAACAATTTTCAAACAAAAAAATAAAATAAAAGATAGTAATGCCAAGTCTCCACTAGCTAGTTCCATGTGTTCTTGTTTTGGTAAGTGACTATGTATAAAGTGATAATCTTTACCTTGATTTAATACAAAAATTGAAACAAATTGTAAAATATGAACCGGTCAAAATTGGCTACCATGCTTGGAAGATATTATTTGAATTTTTTTATGATATACTATAATTTTTTTGAAGGCATAATATACTATAATTATTAACCATAAATATTTGAAAAATATATTTAGTTTTGCTTTTCCACAAAACAAGAAACAGTGGAACATCTAAATCTTAATAAATACTGGGGTTAGTATATAATATGGATGTCTTAGTTAAACTATGAGTCATTTATAAGTGCATGTTACATCCTCTTGGTTTTTCATTAGATATCAAAAATGTGTTTAAGTAGAATCATTCTTCAATTTGGGAAAATTGGGAACTTAAAAGGAAAAATTCACCTCCAATGGTTTTGGGGATTTTTTGTTCTTGAGATTCAAGTGAGGTTGCTAGTGATTGACAAATATGTTCAGAATCAAGGGTTTGAATGGTCAAGATCAAGGAATTGTACAAGCTCAATAAATTCGTGGATTTAAGGGTTTCATGATGCCAAGAAACAATTGTTGAGGTTGATCAAGACATTGAATGCTAGAAGATTCTAGGGTTTGAATAACTAAGGCGAGGGTTTTGGTTTTCGATCGTAACATTTCAACAAAGGATTTAAAGTCAATAACTGGAAGAAACTCTAATGTCTAGTATGACGTTAGGATATGATTAGTTCACTAGCGAGAACAATGTGAGAAACCTCTGTAAGACTAGGTTTTCATCATTCTCTTCTCTGATATCTTTTAATTTCAATTTTTTTTATTGATTCAAATTTAGATTTAAATTGTTAACAAGACTTCCTTTCTTTAAAAAAGGTATTTCATAAAAGGTTAAGAATCCAGCTAAACCTTGAATCTTATTGAAGATTCAATTTTTTTTCAAAATGGGTTCTTAAATTCTTTGTGAACAAATCTATGTCAAGTTTACAATTTGATTAGTTGTTGTTTTTGAGAAATTTAGGTTAATTGATTCACCAATTTCACAGGTCATTAAGTGTATCAATTTGACAAATAATCAGTCAATTTGTTGATCATCTCATCCAACAAATTAATTGAATATTTGTATCTTCCCTTTTCTCCACTTTTGTTTTTTCAATTATTTTTCCCGTTATATGATATCTCGATACCCATAATCTCGAAAAACGATTTCTAAAAAACTATGTTGGAAAAGTTTAAGAATACGATCTAACATCATCATATTTAACCTGTCTTTTGTAAAACTCATGAGTATCATAAAATAATATATATTTAAGGGTGCATTTTCTATAAGTAAAAATCTTGTGTATAAAGAAACAATATTTAAACCTTTAAAAATTGAATGCAATTTTAGGAACAAATTATATTGGAAAAGTTTTTTGTGTTGTTCTTGTTGACAAAGAATCAATGATATTGGAGAAGTTTGATTCTTTGATTAAAACTTTATACGCGTGATTATATATAAAAATCCAGGCTTGAATTCACTAAAAGGATACCGAAAGGCTTACACAGGTAAAGCAATATTGGGTTTCAATTCAAAGTAGGAGTAAGTAACTAAGTGTCACATGGTTGAATATATTTTTTTGGTAGGGTTCGAACCCCCGACCTTACATATTTTATGGATTGTCCACACCAACTGAGCTAAGCTCACGAGGACATCGTTGAATATATAATAGAGGTGGTTAATTTATATACCTAATGTCTTAATATTTTAAGTGAATGTGTGATATCTCTATTTCTTATGGTCTTTGAGCATTGATCCGTTGTTTCCCGTGGCCGTGATCCCAACTCTCCAACAAGCTAATTCATTTTAAAAATGAATCAGATAAAGGCTATTTTAATGCAATCAGATAAAGGTTGGCAAAGAAAAACCCCAGTCTTTCATTTTGCATTAATTCCCACTGGAGCCAGCTAGGTAAGAGTCTATGTGCAGTTGAATACATACGTACTGAACTTATTTGTCATAATGTGCTATCTTCACTCCGTTTGATTTCAGTGAATGAATATGAGTATTATTATCTATGTACATATATATATAAGAGGAAAACAAAAATCACAAACAAGGAACAATGTTCATTAATTGGATCATGCATAAAAGGAGAGAAACATTAATTAAGAAGGCAATGTTTGACACATGTACAAGGCATTTGAATTTGTAAATAAGTAGAAGCTATTGATTTGGATTTCATTGTCCTGAACACCAACCGGTGAAGAAGAGAAATACATAGAGTGAATTGCATATAGTAATAAGTTTAAAATATCCATGACAAAGAACATTAATTTTCGCAGTAGCACAAGATACCGTAGGTGGCTCAATTTCAGAACTTTCTTAAAGATGTATTTTCTTCACTAGACAAAAAGAAGGAGCAAGAGATACCATATACTTTTTCCCAACCCTAAACATGTATTTTGCCCAACCCTAAACATGATCAATACGGTTCATTTAACCATGTATTTTACCCAACCCTAAACATGATCATAAGAAGACAAAAGAATAAACAAAACTATTATCTTTTTGGTATTGATTATAAACAAAATATTTAACTTCAAGTTTATTACAGATTGAATTTAGTTAACAATTCATAATTTTCTTCATCTAATTAAAAATAGTTATATTCTCATACTTTCATTCATATGAAGTTGTTTTCTCAAAATAAAAAAGCCATAAAAAATAAAATATATTTAATTGAAGAGTATTTTAGATATAACATTATAAATAATTAAAATAAAGTTATATTTAAACTGTTGTTTTACAAAATTAATATTTTAATCATTAAATATCGATACTTTTGTTGTTTGAGTTTAACTATTAATGCATTAAAAGTATAAAAAGTTACACGTTATCAACATACAATAATCAATCATATGTGTGATTTTATGAGTGGTTATAATAAAAAATATTTTAAATAATGTGTTATCACGTCAATTAATTAATATGAAAACACTTGAATTTGCTTTTCCATATCAATAATTGTACATACAAAATTGTACTAATTAGATTCAGTTGATGTATCATTATACTAATCATCGTTTTGCTTTTACCAATCCTCTCAAAAAAACCCCTAAAAAATCCTCTCAAAATATTTTGCTTTTACTAAATTCCTGCGGCTAAATAAAAAATTTCCAACTTTTATCTTTGTTGAAACTTGCGTATTGCTCAACCGACCTTTGTCCCATTATTCATCCTCTCTCATCAAGCATTCCCCAAATTCTGGCAAAAGGTGTTTCAAGGTTCAAAGGGATAACATTTTTATTTACAAAACAACGTCAATAACTTAAAAACATAGCGTGTAACATGAAAACTTTAGTCATGAAATTTAATATAATTTCATTGTTGAAGTTTTCTTTTTCTTTTGAAATGTCAAACAAGTAAACCTTTTGAATTTAATGAAATGTTACACATCATGTATATATGTCGTTTAGCTGTCTTCTTTTTTGTAAATTCCAAAATTTGATCTTAAACGTGTCTTCCCAAGTTTGTTGGTTGAAAATGAACCAAAACACGACTTGTTAATTTCTAGTCTAACATCCACGGCGCACCCGGCCACAAATTTGCATCCAAAACATGAAAAGTAATAAGAATACAATTAACAAAATGAAATGTGGAGCCTAGTGTTTTTGTAGAAAACATAGTCCTCTATGAAAAACAATGATGCACCAATAATAGAAGGATAAAAGTCGGTAGTCTTCCCTAAACTTTTGTTAATTCCACAACTAGTGGTGGTAGTAATCATATCACAGCAAAGACTAGCTAGCACACTTTCTAATTCCTAAACAACTAAAAAAACATCATAATGAGTAAAAAGTTATGCTAAAATATTTCTTTTCTCCTTCTTAATCTTTTAGTCAAAATTCATTTAGTTGTTTATCTTTTAAGATATTATAAATTCATCATTTTACCTACAACAACAACAATACTCATACTTCCTTAAAAAAAAAAAAAAAACAACAATACTCATACCATATATCTATATGCTCCTTTTTGACTATATTTGCATTGAAAAAAGAAAGGAGAACAATAGCAAAATCAAATTTCAACAGAAGAAAATAAGTGGTATATCACAAGTCCTATGTCTAAACTTAAAAAAGATACAATAATTTTAATTAGAGATCTTTGAAAGATGACACTCATTTTACTGATTTTAGAAGAATATTTTGACATATTACTCGCTATGAAAAGCGATTCTACTTGGATGATATTGAGTTTTGGTAACATTGTTGACTTTGTTTCTATCTCTCTCTCTCTTAATCAATCATCATGTTCAATAAAAAATAAACTAAAGTCGCTAATGTCACCAAACATCAATGTCACGAAAATAATTTCCCTTGAAAAGTCAAACGTGATAGATATTCCACGACTTGTTCCGCCCAGGATAAGAACAAATTTAACAAAGATAATTAAATAGATGAATTTGTATATGAGTGATGTTATTTGAAGATAAAAAGTGACATTGTATTTCAACATGGTATAAAAATATAACATTAAGAAATTGGAAAAGAGAGAGAAAAAAAAGTGGTATAAAAACATATACAAGAATAAGTGTATAACATTTTCAGTGTCCACATAATATATTTTTTTAAGGAATAATGTTGCATTGATAAACCACTACAATAAATATTTTAAAAAATAAAAGAGGAAATTAAATTTTAAGCAAAATATAAAGGATAAAAATAATATTTCAGACAAAGAATTAAGGATTAAATTAATCCCAAATCTTCCAAGGCATCATTACGTGGGACCTAATAATGCATTATCTCTACTTTTCCCTCCCTCAATATTAGAAAGATCTTTCAATTACACTCCCTTTAGCCTTCATTACCTTCATCTACTACTACTTAAAAAGCCATTGCTTCCAACAATAACTCATTCTCTCTATATCTACAAACCAAACAAATTAATCACCATATCAACTTATATCCATGAAAGGAATGGACATGTTCTGTTCTTCCCCTTCTTCAACAGCAATAATACATAGTAGTATAGATCAACGTTCTATACTAAGAAGAAGTAGAACCACCAAAAACTATGATCATGAAAGAAGGAAAACTCAACTTCATCATGTTCCTTGTTCATCTCAATTACCTATCAATCCTATGCCTTACTTTGAGAAGCATAGAAAGAGTACAACAGATAAACAAAAACAAAACAGTAGTACCGAGATACGTAGAAAAAGTTCCAGTCATGTCAATGACCTGTCTTCTACAAGATATCTCCTCGATGACGCGCCTGCGCCATTCATCGATTGGATATCTGAGTCCAGCAAAATGGTTTCTATGCATGATGGTAAAGACATGTCCTTGGATACGAAAAGAAAAAACGATTCTCATGCCCTAATTAGGACCTCTTCTTCACCTCTCTCTTCCAAGGACCAGGTTTCGTTTTTGTTTTAATTTAGTCTTATGTTTGTTATTGTTTCTCAAAAGAATGTGAAAATAAGAGTAGATTTGTTTTTTTTTTAAATAGTAGTTCTACTTCTAATTAATTGCGGTATGCAACTGTAATTGTTGTCGCAATATAAAAGTTTTAGAGGTCTCCACAACGACATCACAATCGCAGTTGCAGTAGTATTGGTTGTAGTTGCTCTTATTTTGTCGCAATATTAAAGTTTGCAGCGTAACTTGATCATAATTCATAAGGATTTATCTTTATGAAACCTTAGGTTGTGGTTCTAAGGGTGTCATTGCATTGCAAAGCTTGCGAAGGAAAAGTTAGAAAACATATCTCAAAAATGGAAGGTGAGTTCTTGTTATATTTTTTTTTGAAGAGGCGCGTTCTTGTTATATTAAATCATCAATAGTTTTCTTTCTCCTTGTATTAAGTGTATAAAAATTTATGCTAATCACAAATTATTTGGGTTAATAATGTTGTGTAGGAGTGAGATCATTCACCATAGAAATGGAGACAAAGAAAGTAACAATTATCGGAGACGTGACACCATTAGACGTACTGGCGAGTGTATCCAAGGTGAAGAGTGCACAACTATGGCCGTCTACAACATCTTCATCCTCATCAACATCATCATCATCTTCTACTCCAACATTTCCACGATTGACACAATGAGTTACTTATATAAGAAAATGTTCGATCAACAAAAGTTAATATATTTGGATCAATTTTAGACTAAATATATCAGCTTTTATTGACTAGATTTTTTTTTATATAATCGTAGATTTCCCTCTCAAGTTTGCTTTTGTTTGGTGCACCTTTAGGAATGTGTGTGTTTGTATGATAAGAAGCAAAATGCTATTTGGTATGTAGAAATTGTCAAGAATGTGAGTACAAAAAAGTGAAAATGCATAATAACATGGTGGGGTCATTACTCTAAACCTCACTTTCAGTTCCTCAACTTGATGACATTATCAATCTTAATGTATGTTATGTAAATGAATAGTACTATTTTCGGTTAGATGGGTCACCATTTAACTTGTAATGCAGGCTTTCTTTCCTTATTTACTGATGACTCCTCTTCATTGAAGTAGAAGTACTTACAAGTTTTTTAATTTCATCATGTAATATTATGAATTGGATGGTTGGATCAAGATTAGAGGATCTATATTTCAGTGCAAATTTTGATTGATTTAAAAAATATAAAATACGAGTTTTAATATAAACTGTTTGTTAAATAGTCTTATATCAGACAAAATATGACCTAAACATGAGTTTACAAGTGAGGGTAATCTTCATATCATACACTGGTTTTGTAGGGTTGAGTTAGACCCAACCATAATTTTTAAAATGATATCAAAACCTCTTTAAGATCTATTGGGCCATTGCTATCAGTTTTTGCTATCGGACAACCCATCAATTATGTCCACGTACCAAGCCGAATTGTGCTAGTTGTGAAAAAGTGTATTAAAGAGTCTCACATCGGACAAAATATAAGTGGGGGCAATCCTCACCTCACTAGCGAATTTTGTAGGGTTGTGACGGGACAATCCATTTCGAACATGAACAAAAAGAGAAGAAGGAGTACATAGTTATCAATACTTTGAAATTGATCAGCACTTGAAATTAGCAATCATATGGTTCTTCACTAAGCATGAGAACCTTAATTTAAATAAGTTGAGGAGACAAGGTAATGCATGCGAGTCTGACAGTGGTAGCAGGGAGCACTTAAGGACAGGCTGGTTTGGGACGCATTCTTTTACAGCAAACTTTTTCATTGTATTTTCTTTTTCACCTAATGCTCAATGTTTGCTACTAAATGCTTGTGGGTCATACCAAAGGGACCAATTTTTCCTGCACTCTTCACATATTACAGATACAATACACAACCTACCCTTCATTTCCCCCCAAATCAACGCGATCTTTTTTATGTTAATATTTGTACATTCTACATCTCTTACCGGTGATGAATAAGAAAGCAGGTTCCCTTTATCTCCAGAAATAATGATAGCAGGTTTAATTTATTGTTGCATGATCTAAGTCAAACTTGATGGTAGTGTGTTGAGTCAAGATTAATCGTAAAAGTGAGTTGGATATCACATCTTAAGCTAAAATCTTAAGACTTTGAGTTATGGGTTTTACAACTTATATAATGTTCAACATCCATTTTTTTCATCTAATATAAGACTTCTCCGCAAACTTACTACATAACAATCTCTCATCCATCCATTAATCTATGTACATGCTCCTCATCAATTGTCGCACTAAACATGACACATTGCCTTACCATTATTGTTAGGAAGACTTTCTGCACAATGGGTCCTTCATTGAACCATTGAGAGTCATCCACATTGGATCAAGAATAATCATATAAGTGAGTTGGACACCACATCTTAACCCAACGCTTAAGATATTGAGTTTATGAGTCTTATCATTTATAAAGTGTGCAATATCCATTTTTTCATCCAACATGAGACTCCTACCTCACACTTACTACACAACATAGTGGTGATACTCCCATCGGACCATTTCACCAAATGGTCTCATTTCACTAAATAATATAAAAAATTTCGTAAAAAAATAATAAAAAAATATAAATTTATTAAGTGTATACAATTTTATACTTCTTTTAATCTTACAATAAATTGTTTGTCCGTGTGTTATGTATTACTTGCAATATTTTAATGAGGTGAACACTCATATACGCAGTTATTTAATCTAATGCCATTTTTTTTAATATTTAATTGTTTAAATTAAATCTAAATTTTGAATTAATTTTTATTTTATTATAGAGTACTGATATCTCAACAAAACTCCAGTATTGAAATTCATTTTATTTAATAATTCATTTGGTGATGTTTTGTTTGAATGTAAACATATTTTTTATTTGTATTTTGAAAACTCTCATACGAAGTTTAATCGAAAACAAAGGAACGAGGTAATTTATGTTCTTGAAAGATAGCCACATCTATAAGTAGTTTCAATGTCTTTTTTTTTTGTTGTTGATAGAAGTAGTTTCAATGTCATTATTGATGTACATGTTAGATATTTTTTTCTTTGAAAGATGATGTACATGTCACTGATGTTAGATATGTACATCCATAATTTATTTATGATGGAAGTGCTATAAACATATTTTAGTAAAAAAAATCATTTAGGTGGTACTATATATTTGTGTATTAATTTGAGAGTTTGGAATGGTAATAAAAAATATATACACGAGAAGAACAGCCTCTTCATTGTACCAAAAAAATAAAAAGCCTCTTCATGCCTTTTGTGTGTACACTTCATTTTGCTTTAATTTGGAAATCTACTCCTTCTGACCAATTTATGAGAACAAAGGTAATCATGTGAAAGCAACGAGAATTCTATGCACATGCACTTCTCTGTGTGTGATTGATTTATTTACTTTAATTATTACCGGTCAGCTAGTATGTTTGCTTAATTTCTATGACTAATAAATTAACGGTTATGTTATCGGGTGCTCTTACTATATTTGTTAAGAAAACTAAAAACAGTAAGTTTGTATGAGATTCAACAATATTTTAATTTTTAAAAAGTCAAATTCATCACTTTTCATCATTTTTCAATGCAATATTTCTATTTGCATATTCTTATTCAATGCCCTAAGGACACTCTTTAACGTTTCCCATTAATTAAGCATGGATGACTGAGAAAAAGAAAAGAATAATGTTAACTTACGCACTTAAGGCACAAGTTAAGAAGTTGAAAATAAAATTATTTTCTTAAAAATTGTGTATTTAACATTACAAAAGTTTAAACATTTAATTATCAATACAAAATTTATTTTTTATTTCTTTTTATAGTTCCTTTAAGGCACACGTTAGCCTGACACGAGAGCAGTTTGTTTATCGAAAAAGTACCAAAACAAGTTGAAAAGTAAACAATTATAAGAATGCATTTTTTTAAGGTTGGATCGAGACACATCATTAATTTCGAGAAATGTTATTTAAACAACTGTTAAGTTTTTTTTCTTCATCAAATCAAAATAATAGAACATCACCGAAAAAAGTAAAAAAAAAAAAAAAATAATTATAAATGATGCAATTTTGTACGGTATCAAATATGTTGTTAGCTTTTAGTTGTTTAATTAAAATTCCACGTATATTTATTTGGAAGTTTGATTATATATGAATTTTTTCTAGGAAATACTAACAAATATCCTTAAAGAATTTGTTAAAAATTAAACATAGTGTTTACACACAAAAAATCATTATGTTAGCCGATCTTGACAAATAGGCGATTGAACTGTATTAGGTGAAGGGGCCTCCCTGCAGATTCAAGGTTAGGAAATGCTAAGGTAGCTGCACGAGGGAGTTGGTTCAACCCGAGTCAAAACATAGTGAAGCCCATGTTACATGTTTATAGCGCCACTAACTACTTTGAAGAATAAGGGGGATAACGCGAACTCCATGGAGTTGGGCACCAAATGACCTTGTCGACAGATCATGCCAAGAAAGGGAGACTAAAATCGAATGGGGCACAACCATCCCACTAGCAAGGGAGTTATACCACACACAACCTGGAGAATTAGTCGAGCAAAGACTCGTCATTGAAGGACACGTCGTTTGACTAATATGCTTAGCTTTTTGCTATAATTACTCGGATATACATTGTAATTAAAACGTCTAATCAATCAAACAAACTTATTTTCGTATTTTTTTCTCCTTTACCTTTATGTATTTATCTTTACTTTAATGCATTTTTAGTGTAGCTCAAAAAACTCAAAAACAACAAATACCTAACGTTCTATTGGATAAGTTAGGAAACCCACAACCGAGGGATAAAATTCCTCCCTCAACATCAATCGCTTTAAGTAAAAAGAATCAAAGTTGAGGACACTCAGTCCATCTCGGTTAATTTCAACTCACATCAACATATAGTAATTATGCACTCAAAGGTGTGTAGACAATGTTCAAAAAGTTTATAAAATGTTCTTTCCAATACAAACATTCTTACAATGAAGACATCAATTTTTAGGTACTTAAATGGGTCATTCGTGTACGCATCACTCATTTATAGTTTTTTTTAATAATAGTAACTAAAAAAATACTCAATCTCTCCAACCTAACATCCCATACAAATTTCTTAAATTGGACTCACTAATCAACTATCAATAACTTTATATTGTTACATTTCAATTTTTTAATATTTAAAAAGTGTGGGTCCCACTTAAGATTGTGGTCTTAAATGAGACCTTGGGTCTTACAGGACAACAAAAAAATTCTCCCCAATGGGGGTACCTGATATGTATCAAGTCTTCAAAATTTGAGACCTTTCATTGAGGATGGTCTAAGGGGTATCTAATGAGGTTCGACTATGGTGTGTTTGGCTTGAATATTTTTAGAAAAAAAATCTATTTTTTATATAAAAAATTATTTTTGCCATTTTTAAGTATTTGTTTACAATTTTAAAATAATTATTTTATCAAAATAATTATTTTTGACTTTAAAATGAAAAGCCATTAGAATTACCTTTTTTCAAAATCTATTTTTTTTCTCTAAAAACATGGAGGTAACAAGTGAATAAGTTGAAATTCATTTTTGTTAAAAAAAAGTAATTTTATGAGTTGTAAACAAACAAAAATAGCTTTAAATTTTTTTCTTCAAAATCTTTAAAAAAAATTAAGACAAACATGAGAGAGTAGTTCCAAAAAATATCTTAAAATAGTTGTATAAGTATCATTTCTTATTACTAAATGGAGTACTATAAATAATGTTTTACTATGCAACATCATAATTAGAACCTCAAATAGATCACAATCTTATATAAAATTAAAAAGATCATGTTAATTTTGATGAATTAAACATAATAACAATCACTATGATGTAATTTCGATTTTATTTTAATGAATAGAAGATATAATTTAATTTTTGGAATGGTCAAATAAGACTTTGGATAACATAATAGATGAAAAATTAAAGTTTGGTTCAACATTACAATTTTAAACATAATAGCCCAACTTGACATGAAAAAGATAAGTTACATATTTTATTTTTTAAGAATAAACGATATTCATTCATTCAAATTGAAAAGTATATCAATACAATACAAATCTAAATTCGCTAAAAACAAAAAGGATGAATCTGTGAACAAACTCACAACATCCATGTTAATAGCATAAAATGACAAAGTACTTATGCCTACAAATATGACTAATATGACTATATTCAAGTCTCCGGAATTCTCATGTCTCCGGATCTGCAATGTTGACGACGCCAAAGTCATTGTCATTGATCGGATCTGCACTTGCTCAAAGCTAATCTTTCAACCTGAATCAAATAAACACCTCACTAAGACTGGAAATCAAAACAAACATAGTCGTTCAGAGACGACGAAATCTTAAAAACAAACGAAAGATAAGTTACTTATTTGAAACTTTAAATTATGGTAAACGACTTGTGGTACAATTTTAGTCATAGTTTTAAAAATTGGATTGACATCGACTGAGCAAGGTCATTGAGTTACTAGATCAGTTGTTGAATCACTAAGTTATTGATTGAACTACATAACTAATTTAGATTAAATCGAATGACTCGATTGTATAATTTGATCCCTATAACAAATACTATACATGTTTTTATTATTTTATTTTTCTTATAAAAGATGTGTTTACCGTTACTACCTATAATTTTACAAAAACAATTTTTGATGAATATTTTTATTATTTTATTTTTCTTATAAAAAATATGTGCTTGCCGTTACTACCTATAATTTTACGAAAACAACTTTTTATGAAGTATGAAAAAAGAAGACCCTCAACACAATTTTGCCTACTTTTCAATATTAAACTAGCCAATGAACTCGAACCAAGCCAAACTCAACCATGTTAAAGTATGATTGAGTTGGGGTTAAGATAAAATCAGAGAGTTGCACAAAAAATAAAAATGATAGAGTTGAGTTATGTGAACTTGAAAATACAAACTATACACATGACATCGTATATATTTATCTTTGTGTCTTACTTTTTATTTTCTACAACTTACATACATTTTAAAGATACTCATAAAAACCAAATTAAACACGATTTGACATCAAAATATTGATGTCAATTATCATTTCTTAAAATCATAGTATGCCATTAGCCACTCCACTTTTGAAAGCTGATTTGGTGAGCAACAACTCCATTTGAAAATATAGTCCAACCTCAATGCAAAATAACCTGCCCCATTCCAACTCCTTTACAATCTCAAAATCTCTCCTATAAACTATATATACAAATGTTGCTCGTACATCTTTACAATTATCTCCTTTCACCATTCAACACTAATAATGAATCCCATCTAATCTTATCTTATCTGACTAAAAATCAAATGGCCATAAGGTTCCCACTCACTTCTTTTTCCTTAAAAATCATTGTAATCCACCTTTCCATCTTCAGCATTGCCCTAAAGTATGCCAAAACAGAAGAGGATACTCAAACTACGCCAACCCTTATGACAACACCACCACCTTCCCCTACTAATAGAGTCAGAAAGACACATGTTGAACCTGATACTACTGAGTATCCTCCACCACTCACTTTCTACATGCATGACATTCTAGGTGGATCAAACCCTTCAGAAAGAATTATGAATGGCATAATTGTCAACACACAACAGACCACTAACATTCCTTTCTCAAAACCAAATAACAAAATATTCCCTACTAAAGGTAGCATACCAATTTTTGACACTAGTATTAGTACAGATGGTTCTCCCTCAAGCAAAACAATTATAAAAAATATTGACAAAAACAAGGTTGTTATAGATAGTAACTCTAACTCACTTCCTTACGTTACGCCGAATCAACTCCCACTAGGAGCAACATTAGAGAAGCTTTTATTTGGAAGAATAACAGTGATTGATGATGAAATTACAAAAGGTTATGAGTTGAATTCAGATGTAATTGGTAAAGTACAAGGATTTCATTTGGTTAGTTCATTGGATGGAAGCAGTCAAACCATGGCATTTACTGCTTTGTTTGGTGATGAGAGTCATGATGATGATGATGCTATTAACTTCTTTGGAGTGCATAGAATGGCTACACATGAGTCCTATATTGCTGTTGTTGGAGGAACTGGAAGATATGAAAATGCAAGAGGGTATGCGAAAATCGAGACGTTACAATTACCTTATCAGCACAGAAGTACTAATAATGGAATGGAAACACTTTTTCAGATTACTGTCTATTTGTGATTATGACAGGGAGTTCTTTTTATTCCTTTGTTTTATAGCAGAGAAGATCTCATTATTCTTTGTAGGAAAAATATGTAATACTACTATGATCTGAATGGATGAATGAATGAAATGTAAATAAATATATTTCTCTGCGTGCTTATCGTTACGATTCTATTTTGTTGATAAAGTTGTTGCGAAACGTTTACGCACAAAAAGCGATGAAATATCTTGATTGGTTTTTTTATCCACCATTGCGTGATTTCTGCAAGCAAGACATGTTAAATGGTTTATGTTATGATTGCAGAGTTAGAAGTAACTTGCTAAAATGAAAAAACTGTCACCAACTAACTTATCTGGCAAATTAGTCATCAAAGCTAACTGTGCAAAGATGAATATCAATCATTTCAACCTTGCTGTGCAAAGATGAAAATGACTCAGGATGGAGACTTGGTGAGGATATTTGTCACTTGGTCCTTGGATAGGATAGGCAGCAGATGTAACAAACCGTGCTTGGATCTTGTCTCGGACTACAATGCACAGGATTGACTGAAATGTACAGACCAGATTTGTCATTACAGTAGACAACCACGGGTGAAGGGTTAGGAACCTGCAAGTATCGCATGAGAAACAGAAACCAATGAGGAGGACCGAGACACGATGGTTGCTTCTTTCTTGTCCAAAGATACCAATGAGGAGCCAAGGAAGAAGAAAAAACTAGTTGTAAACCTTCTTGTATCAAGGCATACTCATAAGCCAGAATCATAAAATCCTCTAAGGGTAAGTGGAGAGGCAGCACTGATTTTTTATTTTCTATGAATTAAGTACACACATAGCAGCTAGTAGGTGAGAATCTATGGGGTATCCAAAATTGGCCAAGTTTACTAACAAATAGGATATTTTAGGCCTAGAGTGTGAGGTAGAGGAGTTCCCAATTGTGTAACTCAACTCTACAAAACTGATTTGTAAAATCATAGATGTCTCCTAGTTACAAATTCATTTATACGTCATATCTCATCATATGTAAGACTATTAACACACCCCTCACTCCCACAATTGGATATCTAGAGTGTGACCTGAGTGGCTCAATAGTGGATGACCAAACTTATCTAAGAACACCTATATGAGTAAAAATCATAGTACAGTAAATGTAATGATGGCAAAACATGCTCCAGTCTCTGGACAGGAAGTGTTTCATGGCCTGTCATTCTAGTTTTGGAATTCATAAAACAAAGAATACAACGTAAAAGCAATACAGTTAGGTCATGGTTTGTGGTAAAGTCAAATTCATGCATAACATATTTTGTTTCCTTTTGAAAAGTACAATACAATCACTAATTGATATTCATTACACAAAACACAATTTTTTTGCAATAGTTTTGTAAACTGAAAACATAAAGTTCATTCACAACACATAAATTAAAAGACAATGCTACTAATAGGAAAGATAGGCAGTCAGGTGCAAGAGAGTTTCAAGTCCATCAGAGTTATGCTGTTGACCATT
>Ga0228711_1003216_pt1 | contig 25350 bp, 11 predicted proteins | sample MedpolnodulmetaG_2_FD_177996 | JGI IMG/M metagenome (GOLD analysis project Ga0228711, IMG submission 177996) | Root nodule microbial communities from Medicago polymorpha collected in Santa Monica, California, United States - brown nodules | ecosystem: Host-associated > Plants > Roots > Nodule... | reverse complement strand
ATATTTTGGAATACAATCTGAAATATTTTGGTAGGCAATTTAATATATTTTAGTGCATGATCTGAAATATATTTTGATAGTCAATAATATATTTCTGTACTCAATAATATATTCATGTATTGAATAAAATATATTTGAATTCAATATGATATATTTTGATACTCAATTTGAGATATTTTTGTACTAGATCTAATATGAGAATTACTTGCTCCCAAAGTTTCTCATTTATTAGTTGTGAACTTTCTCTATAAATAGAGAGTTCACACAATGCATTACACACCGAAATTCACAGTTGATGCTTCCTGTGTTTTTCCTCTCTTCTCCCTCCTTCAACTTGTGTTGACAAGTCATTCTCCTTTTTCTACTCATTTATGTCCCTTCGGAATTAAGAGTGCCCTTAAGACCATATAGTCCATTTTCGGTATATTGTCCCTTCGGAATTAAGAATAGTCTTAAGAGCATAATCTCTTCAATTATTTATGTCTTTTTAGAATAAATAATATTTTAAGATCATAGTCCCTTTTCGGTATAATAAGTTAAATGTTAAATGTTAGAATGGTCGTATAACCATATTTGAGTGGTTAAAATACCATACTGATATTTGGAGAAGTTAAAAATTAGAATGGTGGTAACACCATATTTGAGTGGTCTCAACACTATAATAGAGTGGTCACAACACCATATTGGTTTCAGTATTAAAAGAGTGGTCTTAATACCATATTGAAAGTGTAATTCTCGAACGGTTTTCTACAGTGTAATAGTTAACCGCACAGTTGTAGCTGAGCTTGTTTTTATCCTAGAGGCGGCGTGGTTGATAGTCTGCCTTGCACAATTTTGGGCAACGCCACGAAACGTCTTAAAGAGAGCGACCTGGTCGTGACTCAACCTAGTAACAACTTCGGTAGATAATAGAATTTGAAAAACCAAAATACAACAGGTTGGAAATCCAAAAACAACATTTCACAACTCTTTTTTTGAGTTTGAACTATCTCATTGAAAATGCAGAAATGTCCTCTGGGAGGAATATAGTTTGTCATAAATGAAGCATTTCAGTATTCAATCAAAAATTCCAAAAGCTTTATGTGCCATGGGGAAGCAGTTTGCAGAAATTTTAAACTTGACATAAAATCATTTTGTTGGAGTTTGCAGTATAGTATATAGTATTATAGCTATTTACATTTGACTGTTTTCAGTTTTAGTTTCTTGATAGGTTTACATGACTTGAGGAATCATGAAATATTTTGCAGCTTATATCTTGTAAATAAATGACACAATTTGCTGACCAGTTACCATTCTGTTTGCATGTAATGGAATTACCATGCACATTTAACATAGCAATTGTTTGGTCCAGACATACTAATACTTTGCAAGCTTTTCAGTTAGACTTTCTCCGGCCATTTGTTCTCGCCGGAACGTTTCTTGTTTCATACCAGATTAGAATTTGTGGTAGTCTGGTAGTGTTTAACACAATCCCATAAAACCGATTTCTGATGTGAGGATTGTCCCACTTGTAAACACTTGTTCAAGCTATTTCTCATTATCTAATATGAAACTCTTAACAATACGATAGACTTCCATTGTAAAAATACATTGTTTGTTTATAACCATTAAACCTTTTTTTACTTTAACGTTGAGATTTAATACAGTTGAAGACCCGAGGGAATATTTACTCCTGTATGACATAGCCAATCTCTATTTGTAGTTTTTTGATAAAGCACAACCAATCCATATCGATTGAGTGATATAGCAAATCCATACTATTTCTTTATCTTTTGATAAAGCACAAAAAATCTATATCGATTGCATTTGTTCTCCCACAGCACATGGTGAGCACCAACAACCATATCTCCTTTCTCCAAAGACTGTAAGGTCACACACTCACATTGGTTTTGTGACTCGTGACCCTTCATTTTATATGGCCAAACCCATGTAGATGATTGTCACGGACCTCTATTTTTTATTACTCACAATGTTCTTTGTCATTTGTTTTGTTTTGTATAGCACTAATAACTACTAACCAATGGGACACTTCCACACCATATTTTTGTGAAACATTAGTCTGTCCATTGGTTGGATTGAAATATGATTTATAATAGAATACTATAGCGTAATTTGATCCATGTAACCGACCTCAATTAATGGTATAAGACTTAATAGTTTTAGTGACTACTTTGTGATATAACACTATATCTTATTTTGATTCATATAACCGACCTCAATTTGTTGTTGTATTAGTTGTTCATTACGATTTGGTAGTTTTAGTGATTACATTATCAAGCTAATTAATTCCTATCTTTTATGATTATCTAATTAGAAATGTAATACTCCAACCTATATGTGATTTTGACATGTCTTTAAGTGCAAGAGAAAGGTGATATAGACATATAAATATTGCTACGATAAGGACAATATGTTAGGCATCTCAAATTCCTATTAATTCGCTCTCAAACTTCAAATCAAATGCAAACCCCTTTTTACTTTTGTCTAATAGAGACAAGTTGGCAGGGGACCAATCAATATATCCAACTAACCTTTCAACCTGGTATAATTGAGACAATCATATGGGAAAAGAAATTAAATTTGCAAAAGAGTGGATGATAAGTCCCATGTGGAAGAGGTAACTATGAATCTTATTAATTTGTCTAATACAGATTTATGTTGAAGAGGGTTTGCTGCAGCAATCGCTCTATGTAAGATGCTAGCTTGGGTCGGTATGTTTAGTTGTTATCTGTCATATCTGCACAACAAACAAAAATAAACGAAAATTTATTGAGACATTTCATCAAATACTTGAAGCACAATCAGGACGGAGCTCTTCAAGGCAGGGTGTGGCTAGCCACACCAACCCAGACCTAATTTTTAATTTTTTTATTAGTATTACACACATTTTCTTTCTTAATTTTACTCCAAACACTGGAAAATTTATCTCACACCTCAACAATTGTACCCCTGCCCCTACAAATTATAAAAAAAAATACCAATTTTAACCATTTTCAAGATCACACTCATTCACCCATCGCTCATCAACTTCAATTGCCACTTGTTGCTTGTGCTAAGACTCATACAAATGTTAGTGGGTTTTTTTCCTTCTTGGTAAGGTCAATATGATTGTTAATTTCATTCGATCATCTAATTTTGGTTATTACAACTATTTTTAATATAACTTCTTATTAAATGTATTATTATTTGACAAAAAACTGTAGCCTTAGTGATATTGTGAATCCAAATCTGCCCTAATCAGAACATAAACATACGATATCCATAATGTCATATCTTATATTAAACTACCCACAATGCGCTTATAATAAATCATGGACTACATTGTCCCGTGAGCATAGTTTAGTTGGTAGGACAATGCATTATTATATGCAGGGGCCGGGGTTCGAACCCCAGACACCCCAGTTATTCACCTTATAAGGTGAATTCTAACCACTAGGCTACCTGACAAAAAAAAAAATCATGGACTACATTTACGCTAAAAGCAACAATGTGATTTACCAAGAACTACCCAACAAACTCACCAATTTCATAACAGAAAAACCCTAACACATGAACAATTAAAAAATTATATAACTCAAGCATAAAAGGCTAACAATGTATATGATTTATTAGAGAAAATTCTACTAGAGTAAAAAGATAGAAGACTCTTTGACAAAAAAAAAGGATAGAAGACTCATAAACTAAAATAAAAATTCATTTTGAGCTTGCTTCTCTAAATATTTAATATTTTATCACATCACATTGTAAAAGTAAAGTTGATGAAAGTAAATTTTGACATAGAAGACACATGAATTTCCTTTCTGATGGTGTGATGGTAAGGTTTGAATATTTATTGAGAGCAACTTATAGTTTTATATATAATCCAACTCTTCTAAAAAAAAGATCTAACTCTTATTGTTTGCTCAAAAAACTCTTAAAACAATTGTTTTATATAAAAAAAATAAAACAATTTAAAAGTATTATTATTTTTTAAGCTAATGTGTGTCGATCAATTGGAAATAACCTCCTCTTTATGGAGGAGGACTTAAGAATGTATGAGTTCGAAATCCGACCTACACTTAAAGACGGGCAACTAAGACTTTGTTTGTGAGTTTTGAGGGGACGGGAAGGAAAGGCTTAGGAGGAGAAGCGAAGGAAGGGAGGGGAGAAAGGGGGGAAAGCTTTCCCCTTGTTTGGGATTTAAAGAAACAATCAAGGAAAGGAGATGGAGGGTTTATGTGATAATATTACTATTTTACCATTTCTTAAAATCAATACATTGTGATATACTTTGTAAATTATAATTGGAATTTTGAATGAGGACAAAATTGTCAATTTGTATGTTTAACCCCCCAAAACCCCCCAATTTGGGAAACTTTAAAATTAGACAAATGAAGCCCTTCAAAACCCCCCAAAATCTTTCCCTATTTTTTTAAAACTCCTAAACAAGAGTTTACCTCTCCATAAGTCTTTCCTTCCCTTCCCCTCCCCTCTCAGAGGAGGTTTTAGATGGGGCTGATTTTAGGTTACCAAGTATTTAATTTAAAATACATATGATATTTTTAAAAAATTAAAAAAAAAATCATGATTAATAATTATATAATAGTTCAATAATTCTTAATTAATTTAACATTTTATAGTAATCGTAATTTCTTTTAAACCCTCCATCCAAAGAAACCCCAAGAGATAGAATCCAAGTTAATCAAAAGCATTGTTTGAGAGAATAAGCAGAAAAGGACTTTTACATTAGTCTTTTTGCAGTTTACTATATTTGATAAACAATAATCTTTTTGTCAAATTCCTCACTCCTTTCCGTCTTTGTCATAATCATGCTAACAAACTAAATTACTAGTATACTATTCTTTTAGCCTCTTGCTAAAATTTAAAACACATAATTATAAACCGTTAGTTGATACCCTAATCATATTATAGTACCTCATATGATTGTGAGATTTATTACAAGAGCACGTTCAATGGTGTACATTTGCTTAACTCACATTTTTGAGGATCCAATCATGTCAAATAAAGTTTGATAAATGTAAATGTTTGTATTTTAATGGTGCAAATTTGCAACCATGAAATGACTAAAATGGACCCGACATATTAATTCTTACCTTTTAAAAAAAATATCTAAAGTAAACCATTCTTTGTAAAGAAAGTTATATATTTTTTTTTTGTGTGAAAATTTGTGAGAAAAAAAAAAGAAAAGATTTACAGAAGCCAATTTAAGCAATCAATATTGTTGTTGGGATGAGTTTGGTAACAGCTCTGCAAATTGCAATGGCAAATGTCGTACCATTGGAAGTGGCGGTTCTTGGAATCCCTGTCAGACAATAGTTTGTTTTGTTAACAACACAAATTTGGTTCTTAGTTCTGCTCCTAAAGCTAGCTCACAGTGCTTGGGACCATCACTCTAGTGAGTGGACCGTTTAATTTTTTTTAAACGGTACTGTTCTTATTTTTTATCGGTTACTTAATATAGCTAGTTCACTTAAAAGGATATATATCTTTGAATTAAGGTGCATATAAGCGATCTAAAAGTAATATAAGATTTGTTGAATTCAATTTTTGTTTCCATGAGATATGAATGTTGAGTTAACAATGAATATCGAGTTTTGGACACTCTTCAAGGTGAGACGTGGTCTTTTGATAAGTTCTTTTGTCGGAATTGAACACAGACTTGACGTCCTATGTTAAACCATATTCAAATTTTTGTTTTTGTTTTTGTTTTACTTTGTCATTCTAACAAAAAAAACAATGGTGGGTGGGATAGTTAGACTCCCACAATATTAGTGTCAATCCAAGGTAAGCCCACAAAGGCAAATGCCTCATTCCTCCATGGATATAGAGATTTTACCTTTTTTGTTTTTGTTTTGAAGAGGTTGATAATTTTTTACGAATATTTTCAATCATCATATGTCAAAAATTCAAACGACAAAGATCCCCTCTAATAGACAAACCTAGATAAACTAAAGGGATTTGATCAATTTTACAGTTCAAAACAACGACTAATTTTATAATAGTCATGCTTTGTTTTCGTTGTGACTTTGGCTAGCCGATGGTTAGGTGCTTTGTGAACAACAATCATAATTTTATCATTAATACTCCTTGTGTCTTAGGTAGTTTTTATTCACCTAATTCCATCATAATTCTGCAGTGAAACGTGTTTGGATGAGTGCAGTAATGATCTCTTGAAAAATCATTGTCCATTTAGTAGGATAAAATTTGATTGTTATTGTCTTAAAAATATTTGCTAATATTAATATTCTTTTATTCGATTTGAGTACTTTTCTTTCTTATCCACCGAAATTAAACATATTGAACATGAACATCGTCCTTGAGTAGCTGTCTTTATTCCTTACTAAGTGTACTAGTAGCTTACAATACAAACAATAGACTCCACCGCAATACCACAGGCTTTGTCGTCGTCTGTATTAGACACAATTTATTATCTATACATTTGTGTTTCATTACATTACATTTAAAGTTAAAATACTTTATACTATATAATTATACACATTTTATTTGTGATGTAGTACGTACACATGGGTATGGTATGAGAATTGGAGCCTACCAAAACTAAACATTCCTACACAACAATATTTCATTTCAGTATTTCACAGATGAAAAAAAAGCACAACACGGTACATAACATAACATTAAATGTGAGTAATGTTTGTTGGAAAAAGCAAATTATAACCCTAGAGAGAGAATCTCCATTCATTTCTTGCTTGTTTCTATGCACACACCCCATTGGAGTCTCCTTTACTCCACACAAATAACAAACACCTCCATTTCTTTCAGGGTGGTGTTTATGTGGGGCACTTTATTAAACTTCATTCATTTTTCTTAAAAAGGTACTTTTCCACTGTTTAATTAAATTATTCAATTATTATTATAACTATCACTTTTTTCACTCTCTTTAAACTCAACTCTTTCCATTACTACACTATCATTTTCTTTTCTTTTCTTTCTTTTTTTCAACACTAGTCATTCTCATTCATTATTTGTAAGGAACATAGTAACCATTATCTTCTTCATTAAGGATCTAGCATGTTCTCAGATTTGAGTTTTACAGATAGATTCATTGCAACATTTTTTTTTTCTTACTGTTTTTGTTTTTTTCATTGTTTTTAGATAAAAAAAGCTATGGCAGGAGGAGGAGGAGGTCCAGCAAAATCAGATGAACCACAACCACATCCACCAAAGGATCAACTACCAAATATTTCTTACTGCATTACCAGTCCTCCTCCATGGCGTTAGTCTCTTTTTTTTTCTCTTAGATTCTGGAAAATTATTTATTTTATCTAAAAAAAGCAACACATTATTCTTAATCTGGTTGAATAAAATAAAATAAAGGGTACATGAAGATTTTTTGTTTGATTTGGATTTGGTTTTGTCTATTTTTAGTATTTTTTACTTTATGTCATTGTACCTAATTTGAGATTCTATTTGCATTTGATTGAGATATTCTTTTTTATATATTTTTTGTTGTAATTAATTAATGGATTAAGGTTCTTCCCAGTTTTTTCTAGATCTAGATTGGAAGCATTTTGATTGCTACTTCCAAATTTGTTTTATGATATAGTCTAAGTGTGTGTTTGGTTCTGACAAAAATTGATTTTAAGTAAATTGATTATGTAAAATTGATTGTAACTAAAAGTGAGTTGAAGGTAAAGTGATCTATGTTTGTATACATTCATGTAAAAGTGAGTTCAACAATGAATTTGAGTGTAAAAATCAATTCCAAAATGAAAAGCTCTAATTTCTAGTTTCAAGTAGAATCAGTTTTGGAGGCAGAATCAATTCTCTTTGAGAGCAACCAAACATGTGAGAATCAATTTTACACCTCTAGAATCAATTTTGATACCTCTAAAAATGAAACCGAACATACACTAATTTTTAATATTTTAGTAGCTAGTGATAAGTTTTTTTAAATTAAAAAAATATATTATTCAGGTTGTTTTATTTTTGGGGTGTTATGTAACATCACTAAGGGAATAAAGTCAAGAATTTATGTTTGAACAATGTTGTAAATGAATATTTGGCCAATTTAAATGGCATATTCCTTGATTATTTGTAGTTTGTGTTGAAAATTTTAAGAATCTCCCAGCCTCTCCTTTTCCTTAGTATTGATTCACTTTGGTTTTTTGTTTTTTCAATTAATTTGATGAGAAATTCGGGGACATTTTGATGCAGCTGAGGCCATACTTCTTGGATTTCAACATTTTCTTGTAATGCTTGGCACAACTGTGCTCATTCCCACTGCTCTTGTTCCCCAGATGGGAGGTGGAAATGTAAGGACAAGCAAATTTTGATATGGAAGTGGAACATTATGAAAATTCACCCCATTAAGCTGTAATAAAAATATTCCTTTTGTTGCTTGCAGGCGGAGAAAGCCAAAGTAATTGAAACTCTGCTTTTTGTTGCTGGTATTAACACATTGGTGCAAACACTCTTTGGATCACGATTACCTGCAGTAATTGGAGGGTCTTATACCTATGTGCCAACGACAATCTCAATTATTCTCGCTGGCCGATTCAGTAATGAACCAGATCCGATTGAGGTCTTATCAGAAGAACTAACTATACTAAATGATGCATGATTGATATGCTTATTGTATTACTTACTTTGCAATCAAACAACATTTAACCAAAATAGACTTTTTTCTCTGTCGAAAACCAAAATAGAGACTATGATTTGCAATCACATTGTATACCATTTTTTTCTTGCGTCTCCAAAAGCTAACAATCACACACTGCATGCATAACTTTAAATGCCTGAATAAGACCTTAAATTTGTAGTTATTTTATTGGAACTGCTTGGTAACTTTTTTTAAACTCCTTTTTTGTTTTTTGCTTTATTTTCAATCCATTCAGAAATTCAAGAAGATAATGAGGGCAGTCCAGGGTGCTCTTATTGTTGCTTCAACTCTTCAAATAGTACTAGGCTTTAGTGGCCTTTGGCGTAATGTTGCAAGGTTGGTCTCACATTCTTACTAAGTGGCAGTATACTTTCTGCTAAGAGTTGTTATTCCTTCCGACTATTTGTGCAAATTTGTAACTTTTATAGAAGATTTTTCTATATATAATGCATATTTATTTTGTCCATGATATTCACCAAAAAAATTGTATTTAAGTAGAATTCCTTTTTCAAATCTTTGGATTAGCCAAATGTTCCAATCTGATGTAAGTTTGATTTTTTCTGCAGGTTCTTAAGTCCACTTTCAGCTGTTCCATTGGTTTCTCTTGTTGGTTTTGGGTTGTACGAATTAGGTTTTCCTGGGGTAAGCCTTCGACTACATGTTTACGGTGGTCATATTTAACAATAACTGACCAAAATTCTCAACATCTATGCTTGTGTTGGGTGTGTTGGGTGTAGGTTGCTAAATGTGTAGAGATTGGACTGCCAGAGCTTATATTGCTGGTATTCGTTTCACAGGTAAAGTTCTTTAAAGTTGCATACATCTAGCGGCTTTTAATGTTTCTAAATCTCGCCTTGTGATTTTAGTTCATGGATTCTTTGTTCTTTTAATATTATGGTTTCTACAAATGTAAGTGTTAACTAGTTAGTTGTCGTCGTGCAGTATGTGCCACATGTGTTGCATTCGGGGAAAAATATCTTCGACCGTTTTTCTGTTTTATTCACAATTGCAATTGTGTGGATATATGCTGTTCTACTCACTGTTGGAGGGGCCTATAACGGTTCTCCACCAAAAACACAGACATCCTGCCGCACTGATCGTGCTGGACTTATAGATGCTGCTCCTTGGTTAGTTGTGTGATTTCATTAAATTTAACCCTTGATGGCATTTTGTCTATTGCAACTGTGTAGACTCTTTTAGTTTTACCATGCTTGTATATTTGATCTCGCGATTTAAAAGCTTCTGATTGGTCCCCTGCCATGATAAGGACCCAATTAAAAACTTATTTAAAAATGAATAAATTTAAAGCTTGGTATTCTGTGTGTTCATTAGCAAATGAGACCAACTTATATTCATTCACCAATTTTATCTTTTTTCAAATCCATTCTTGTTATTTCATGTCAAGTATGCAATATATACTATTTTCACTAGAGTGAATTTTTTTTGCCCTTATTGGGGAGATTTTTCTCACTGAAGTGGATATATGTAATATCTATCACTCTTCAATCTTTTCTAACACTGGAACTTTTATAAACCTTAGAGCACAAACATAATAGATATTTCTCAAGAAAGATTCAATTGGATCCTTGAGATATTGGTTTTCTTGATGGGAATCTACTTTCTAGGCTTAGCTTTGTCAGTTGAAACTTATTGAGAAAAATTTCTCTTGTATTTTGAGTTTGTAGGATCAGAGTTCCATATCCCTTTCAATGGGGAGCACCTACATTTGATGCAGGCGAAGCGTTTGCCATGATGATGGCATCTTTCGTTGCTCTTGTAGAGGTTATATTTTCCTTATGATATTCTCTTTTTTAAATTGGAATAAGTTTTTGTTTCTGTTTAATTGTTATTCTTTCTCTTTAAAATTATTTTCGTATGTTATATATATTGGAACAATTGGCAGGGAGGGGGGAATTGGTCAAAACTCAGCCTACACGTAATAGTGTCACTATGTGCTCAACGTCATTGTTCTGATCGTCTGACTTTTCTACTTGATCTCATAATTTGGTTACATAGTTGCTAATTTGGATTACACGTTTCTTTTTGTACACAGTCCAGTGGAGCTTTCATTGCTGTATATAGGTATGCAAGTGCAACCCCATTGCCGCCTTCTATTCTTAGTCGGGGTATTGGTTGGCAGGTACGAATATAACTAAATCTCGCGTTTATAAACAATAATCGTAATAATGGTAAAATTCATGAATGATTGTAATGATGATTTTTCACCTAGAAATCAAATAGAACTTTCACTTTCAAGTATAATTCCTCATGCATCTGATTTATGCTTGTTAGGGGGTTGGCATTCTCCTATCTGGATTGTTTGGAACAATTAGCGGATCGTCCGTGTCTGTGTAAGACTGAAACTACTCTGTTGTGTTCTTTACTAAGATTAAGCAAACACTACTTCTTTGTTTATATAAATGAAATTGGTTTGTTTGTTTTCCCTACAGAGAAAATGCAGGTCTTTTGGCTCTGACACGTGTTGGCAGTAGAAGAGTTGTGCAGATATCTGCTGGATTCATGATTTTCTTTTCAATTCTTGGTGAGCCAATTAAGCATGATAAGTCTGTATTTTGATTATCTACTTTGCCACATCCGAGTACATTTCTCCCCTTTTACTAATTGCCAACATTTCTATCACTGTGTAGGAAAATTTGGAGCAGTTTTCGCCTCTATCCCACCTGCAATTGTTGCTGCATTATACTGCCTATTCTTTGCTTATGTTGGTATGTTTGATTTAACATAAACTTGAATATGTATATATACTTTTATTTACCATGATCCTTAAAATAAGCAGCATGTAATGTTCCCATTTTCATTCATCATTTGCAGGTGCTGGAGGTCTTAGTTTTCTTCAGTTCTGCAACCTTAACAGTTTTAGAACAAAGTTCATATTAGGCTTCTCTATATTCTTGGGCTTGTCTGTGCCACAGTACTTCAATGAGTATACAGCAATCAATGGTTATGGGCCAGTCCACACAGGTGGAAGATGGGTATGGATAAGTATATAAATATATTTTTTGCAGAGTCGGTCAATAACAAGCGTAATATCACTAAAAATGTATGACTTTAATTTGTACTACTTTAAAAGTCACACATAAGATTAGTTGTGATTGATTGATATTGTCGAAAATTTATACAGACAATGCATAAGAATTGAACTAGGATTTGTTCTTTGGATGAGTTTTCTTACACTCGTTTTTTTATGTACATGACAGTTCAATGATATGATCAACGTCCCATTCCAATCGAAAGCATTTGTTGCGGGTGTTGTGGCATATTTCCTAGACAACACTTTACATAAGAGGGATTCATCTATTAGAAAGGACAGAGGCAAACATTGGTGGGACAAGTACAAGTCATTCAAGGGTGACACAAGAAGTGAGGAGTTCTATTCATTGCCTTTCAATCTAAACAAATATTTTCCATCAGTTTAATTAATTGTGCAGCACAAGAACGATAAGATAAAGTGGTTTTATCTTCACCAGAGTCTAGTTCTAATATCAGATTGAATCTTATTACACGTTATATATAGCCATATGAGTAGTCTCCACTCTATTTAATTTATAGCATTTTGTAATACATTTATTTTCTTGCCCGTTTCTGTAAATTCTGATCAAGAAAGTGGATTCATGTAGTAAATGTGCATGCTTAATTTCCTTCATTTTATTTTTGTCACGTTTTACTTTTTGTCACGTTCACTTCAGAGTATTCCCCCATGATCAAGCAATGCATTATCTATTCTATTTCTTGTATTCTGAAATTCATTAAATGACCTTGATAGTCACAGACATAATACAATATAGAACTGAATTAAGATAAGATAGAGACAAGGTCAGGAAAATTGCTTTTTTGACATAAAAAACTTCACAATGACACAAGTAAAATACTTAAATGCCCCCAGCGGTAGTTAACTACTGCTGAAATCTTTTCTTCAATTTTTTGCATATTCTGTACGCTGCCTTATTCTCCCCTAATTCTCTTCACTCTTCATCTTCTTCTTAACCCTTTTCCACATTCTCATTTTTACCAATTCTTCGTTTTCATGCATTCTCTTTCTAATATGCTACAATTTTTTTGAATTGGGTATTTTTTGTTCAATTTTTCTCACGATGAATTGGGTATTATTCTCACATGTTCAATTTTTGTATCTATGGATGCACAAGCTGATTTACCCTTGGGGTTAAATGCTGCTATGTCATCTTCAACAAATTCATCAAATGGGTCACTCACTAATAACTATTTTTCATTCCATTTGAATTCAAAACCAATCCCTTCTCTTTCATGGTGTTTACTTCATGAAAAACCAGACAAAAATGTTCATGTTAATCTCATGAAACAAGAACAAGGAAAAGTTTTGCTTTTGAAAGAAATTATGGAGAAGGAAAAGTTGAGACAATTTAAAAGAATTGAATTGATTAACTACCGCTAGGGGTAATTTAGTCATTTACTTGTGTCATTGTGAAGTTATAAATATCAAAAAAGCAATTTTCCAAAGTCAGACCTGTGTTTACCACAAGAACCCAACCTTAAGCCCAGAAAAAATCAACTTTTTATAAGAATATCTATCTAATCATATTTCTTTAATATTGTTATACTCTAATATACTAAACCTGATATGAATTATGCAATACATTGTATCTAATTAAAATTCTCATACACATAAATTAAAATAAAATAACCACAAAAAACAATAGATTGTAATGCATGTTTTATCTACTTTTAGATGTTATATTTTTGTTTTCTTATTTTGAATATTACAATGTTTTAATAAATTTTAAATATTTTTAAGCCTTAATGTGTGAGAGCCTTTGACTGGAAAGGTTTTTTTTTTCCGTGAAAAATTATGTAATTATGACTTTTACATGTATTTTTAAAACAAAATTTCTTTTCTTGAATTTCCTTAACAATGCTCTTAGGATACTTGTTAGTAAAACTTTAAATTAAATTCTTGTTAAAAAAAAAACCCTAAATTAAATTCCCCTAGGACTATTTTACATGTAATTAACTATATTTACAAGTACAAATAAGGTGTTAGGAGTTGAACATGACGCTCACCAAGAAAAAAGATATCTGAATTTAATTTCTGGAGTCACACATTTGAAAGATACTCCGCTGTCCACTCCAACCATAATGGAAAAAGTTGTTCATCGGATAATTAGTATCACAGTGAACTCAAAAGAACTAATCCATGGAGATAATTTTGTGAGTTTCAAAGATTCTAATTACGATTTGTTAAAAACAAAATTATGTTTACAAGCACCTCTATACGTTTAGGAAAAAAAAAACACTATGCAGTTTATTTATTTGCATAGAACTCATATTATCAAGGAAGATAGATACATTTATTTCACAATAATGGTGGTTCAGTAGAAAAAGTCTCCATGAATGGATGTTTTTGATCAAAATCCATGGCGGAAATGATATCCAATTGTGGGGTGTACCTCAAACAGTCAAGTTAGTATAATGATTAAAGTGAGTGAGAGGTTTAGAATGAGATATATCTTGATAGGTGATGGTGCAAGACTTACATGATATGTAGGAAGCAGTAATGGGCTTGAGTCATATCGAATGGCTACTCTAAAACAATATTATTGACAAATTAATGAAGGAAAATGTTTCTCAGAAATCCCAATGTGTAAATACGCCTTACCAAAGAGAGATAAAAGAGAGTGATGCGATATAAGCGATAAGTTAATGATGTGATAGAAAGAAATAGATAGAGAGAAAATGAGATATTGAATGCATATAAGAAAATTTAAGGTGTCTAAATATTATTATTGATAGATTAAAGGTCTTGAACATCTGCTTTCAAAATAATGGAAGTGTGCTCCTTATCAAGGCCTCATATTCGATTCTTCCCGGTCTTGATTTGGATAGGCTAATTTAACTTCTTAAAAAAATAATAATAAAAGTGAAGCCAAGATAATGATAATATGACATCACTAAGATACGATACATTATCAATCTTTTGAACTTTTGTAATCCATGATGATTTAAGGTGCCTAAACGGAATGATTGTGTGAGTTCAGCGTAGCGTAACCGTATTCTAGAGGGAAAATGCAGTAACAAAACGTGATATTTCGTGGGCCTTAAACAAGAAAGGGAGGGTTGGACCACTGTTGCATGCTTCTCCTTTTGTAACGTAAACATCTTAATTGCCCAACAATGCGACACCTACTCATTATATATCCTCTCACAATTTCGGTGACGGTCTCCACCGGTCTCAAATGCATAATAATGATCTTCTTTCCCATTTTCAATGAATAAGTAATCTCATTTAGCCATGAAAGTTAACTCAGTTTACAAGAAGTTGACTTCCCGTAAGATTAAATGTTCAATTTTTACTATCAATATGACGAATTTCATGGTTGTTAATTTGTAAGTATATCTATAAACGTTTGTTGAGTCTTGAAGTTCAACTTATCTAAACTTTTATTTTCTGAAGGAAAAAAAAACACTCACACAATCCCAACTAAGTGATCTATTCGGTCATTTTACGCACTAAGAAAATTGTAAATGAAAGAGGGAGAGTTGTCTTTTTACCAAATTATCCTGATTAAGTATTGGTTTATTCGTCCACAAGTCATAGTTTAACAGATAAAAAATGATAAAATTGTTGGACCTAACATCGTGACAGCCACTAGGGGTCAAACCTTGACCCCTCTGTTTGTGTCTGTGTGAGTTTTAATAATTATTTGGCATTTCGTCTATTTGTGAAAAAGATATTCACGTATGTATTCACCTTACCGTAAATATAAAGTGAAATATTTGCTCACTATATTATTATTTAACATTGCTTTAAATAGGGCGACCTAAGGCTAAGTAAGACCCTTGATTTAGATTTACCAATAAAAAAAAATTCATCGAATTTTATAGGCAAAAAGATTTCATATGCAGACAAAAAAGTTTACATTTAAAACTTGTTTTATACCTCACATACTTTGATGATTATTGAACCGGCTTGGCTTTAATGGTTTTGTCGAAAAGAAAAAAACAATTTTTAAGACTATCTACAATGGTGAGTGATTCACCTATTTAGCATTATGTTAAATAAACATCTCCATTATTTAACAAATAAATACTATTGTAGAGAAGGGTGCTATTTGCAACCATTCTCTTCTTTTTTTTATGTCTCTAATTTAATTTTTAGGCACCCGCATTATGGAACAAATAATGATTTAGAGTTATCGGTGGGACTAATTTAATAATTTTTTGTGAGATGTATACAAATAAAACTTGCTTAAACACTCAAAATCGATACTACTTTGTAGATGATCTAAAGACACTTATTAACAACATTTGCATATAAATATTCCTAAAAAAAATTGCATATAAATATATACCTTGAAACAAGCAAGATTGGTTTCATATTCAAGGAATTTAGGAATATCGGGTAAGTACTCATAAAAACAAAACCAATATACGGTAGGTCGAATTTGAATACAAAATTCAAATTCAATTTTTATAGGTATGAAGGAGGGGAAACCAAATTCATTTTATTTGCAATCAGAATGATATTCTTAATTATATCTTGTACACGCTGCCAATATAATATGCCATGTAATAATAGTACAATATAAAGTATATCCTTTTCTTTTTATTGATTCCAATTTCAAGCATGATTATATAAAAACATGGAAAATAATCTCTAAAGTCTAAACAGTAGTGATGAAATTCTGAATCCTCATGCAATCCAAGATTGAAGTAATAATCATTGGGAGTGGTGGTTGTGGTTGAAAAACATGGGATGCAATTCACGGTTGATTATAGCTATTTGACCACTAATGCACCATCCTTGTTCCCAAGTTTATGAGACCAAAAGCAGTAAGCAATTGATAGTGCCAATATTTTATATTTCCATGTTGGAATCTTTTGAAAGACTATAATACTAAAATTAAAAATTCGAGTTAAACCAAATTCAGCCCCATCAATTGTATCTCAAATTACGTGCAATTGCCTGTGTTTCACATGACAAATAAATAATTTACCATTTGTTCTATATATTTGACCTAATAACAACTAGTATATTATATAAAGATGACATATATAATCATAAAGAAATGAGATTAAATCAAATTATATATTGTATGCTTTGATATTTTCAATTGAAGAGAGGCAAAACATGAGAACTTCGTAACGGAACCGACAACAAAAAAAATCTTAGGAAAATGGAATGATCACATGCATGTCAATATTTGATTACTCAGTGAATGAAACATATGGATCGATCATTAACTAAAAACATATGGTGGACCAAACTGAAGGGAATGTAACATTTAAGAGGTGCACATCACATCACTTGAGCTACCATGGTCCCACTTTTGTTCCCTCATTTTCTGATTCATCCAATCCATGCACGCCACGTGTTCTTACTTTTGAGTACCGTGCTAGTTTTCTTCATTCTTCTTTGTCTTGGTCAAATTTGGTAATTGAGATGCCATGCCCATGTCTTTCTGTTACAATTCTTTCTCATTGTCTAACTGCTTCTTTGTACTCTTGATACTAAAAGGTGAAAAATAAACCTCATATGTCACACATATTAATTGAAATTGATGTCTTTGGACAATTTCTGCATTGTATCATCATTATTAGTGGTCCATTTTGGACCAATGCATTTTTTTGTTTTTAAATATCAAGGAGGATTTATATTGTCATTTAGAAGTAGAAGCTTATAAGGTTTCCAATTTTGATTTTAGTGATACATAAAAATTGTTTAAACTACCAACGACAATTGATATTGCCCTTTAAAATAGAAGCTTACAATTTTGCAACCTTATCTAAGTGGTGATTTCATCTTAGTTGAAATTCCTACTCCTACCCCAATTTGACCGCTTTTGTTAGATGATTGAAGATGGATGTTTTTTCTCATAATGATCCCTAATTGTTTGTTGTAATATTTCGTTTTTATAAAAGGAAATATAGTAAGAAGTAAAAGCTTACTTTCTTCTTTGTCCTCATCACTAAGGCAATTCTTTGTTCTCGTCATTAAGGCAATAAATTTTATTTGACGGGAAGACAATAACTTAACCTGTACTTGTTTGACAAAAGTAAAAAAAAAAACACAAACATGCGTCTAATTTTGAAGCAAGTATATCTATTTTATCTTAACTTTACAATAAGGAGAATCACGATCTTTTGCTTTCAGAAGTTGACCTAGTCATTATTGAAGTTTCAAACGATTTTTAAGTAATTTTTATCAATAGGCTATCTATCAAATTGATCCACCATATAACTTATCATAATATAAATACAAAACTTATGTAGTATGAGTGATAAGCAAATTTCATTTCCTATGATCAAATAATTCTTAAAAGCGATTTAAACTCGGCTCAAATGATTAATCTCTATTATTGCATGTAGAGAAAAAAAAATATTTGAATAAAAAAAGGGAAAATAAATATTAATAATATCTTTCACTTTGGGCCCGAGAAGCATTGGGTGGGTGCTATATAAAAGCAAGTGAGTGCAAGTGCTTTCAACATTCTCTTGCTCATTTTCCTCTTCTTGCATTTCCATTATTATAGGAAGAAGAAGAAGGAGATGGGAAATTGTCAAGCAATTGATGCTGCAACACTAGTGATACAACACCCAAGTGGCAAAACAGAGAAATTTTATTCTTCTCTTAGTGCTAGCCAAGTTATGAAAATGAACCCTGGTCATTGTGTTGCTCTTCTCATCTCCACTACAGTATATCCAAACAAGGACATTCAAAATTGCTCCAAAAATAATAATGGTGACACCAAAACCAACATCAACAACAACCAAGTTCGATTAACTCGCATAAAGCTTCTTAAACCTAATGATACTCTTCTTCTTGGCCATGTTTATAGACTCATCACAACTCAAGGTAGCATCAAAGTTGCAACCAAAATAACCCTTTAATTTGTGTATTCTTCTTTTTGTTTTGTATTTTTATGCTTTCATTCCAAATTTGAGATTGACCCTTTAAAATGTTTGTTGTGTTCAGAGGTTATGAAGGGCATAAGGGAAAAGAAACAAGCAAAGATAAAACAGAACATGTCAGAATCAGCTCGTAAACCAGATTTGGTGAAGACAACTTTGAGGTTAGAAATGGAGAAAAAAGCAAAGAGGTCTGACACACAAGACAATAAGGTAAATAAATCTAAACCATTTTTTTATTTGTTTTTGTTTCTATAGTTATAGTAATCAAGTTTGGTCAATAAACATCATTTTTGCGAACAGTGGATTTTATCATTGGGTTATTTTAAATGATTGAATTCAAATATATTTCACTATTTATATACATGAAAGTTTGACTAGATTGTTTAGGAGTTTGATACAACATAATTTTCCTTTTCTTTTAAATGTGGCCGATGCAGTTGAAATTATGGCTGCAATGTTGTTCGGAACTGGAACCTCAAAATTCTTTATATTACGGCTGCAATTGCGGTCGAGGACCGCAATTTTAAACCATGATATGTTTGAAGAGATCTATTATATACTTATTTGTAATATTATGATATTTCAGGCTACCAAACCGGAAAGATCTCAAGCAAGGACCACATCAACTAATAATGCTGCCATTGTCACAGCTAAGACAAGATTCTGGCAACCATCTTTACAGAGTATCTCAGAGATAGCCAGCTGAGAGACAGAGAAGCAAGCAAGAAACTCTTAGGACTAAAATCAGTCAATAACAGAACTCTTCCATCAATGATTGCTAAGTCATATTTGGAAATTAAATATAGTAACATTGAGCTTTATTTAAGTGAGGCCAGAAACAACTCAGAGATGATAAAATTGTCTTATGGGTCCATTTGTGTATAGACTCATCTTATATCAGAGTTAATGTAATTAGTATTACTCTAATCAAATCAAACTTTTCATCACAAGTTATATGTGTTAGACTGTATCTTTGTGCTTTGTTGCTCAAGATTCAAATCAACTAATATTATAGTCATAATCGATATATAAATAAGCTTAAATATGTTTTTATAATTTTATTCCTTTCAAATATGAGACTTTCTTTTAGTTTTTGCTGAAAGGAAGAGAAATAAAATCCTATATTGATCCCTCACATTTTGAACGCTCCATTGTCGTCACATATGATAAACAATGCCACTTTGACAGAATGGGCTCCAACTAATAGTATTTTAAGCAAGTTGAGTTTCGGAGGCTAACGCTAGAGAAATTATCAAAGTTGAGCTATCATTTAATACAGCGAGCGTGTAATCTAAAATCAAATAAAATGAAATGTTAATGAATGTTTTCAGGGTTAAGCAAACAAATGGATATATTATATTAAAAAGTATGTGATCAACTTTTTAAAAAGTTTAAAAAATATATTTTCTAACACGATTTTTCTGCTTCCATAATTAGTGCAATTAGAACATTTGTTCCGAATCAGAAGTGGCAAGAGATTTAAGCTATTAAACAAGTGATCAAGGTTTCCTCTTGCCTATGAAGAAAATTTGAATTCTTTGACACCATTAAGCATCGGTAAACTTCATATCTATATGACATAGGAACCAAATAAAAAACACTTAAAATAAAAAGGATAATGGAACTTTATTTTGCAGCCAATAAAACTTTAGACTAAGACAAAATGCAAATTGCAGCCAGCTCACCCACCACTCGTGCACTTCCTATACACATGAAAGTTTGTTTCACTCACTGCACGACATGACCCCATATATTGTCTCAAATAGTGTATAGAATTCCTTTTCACTTTTTCTTTTGTCACCAAATCTTTTTCGTTGTGTTTAAAAATCAACATCATCATGCAATTCGTCATTTCATTCTTTATTTTTTGTCTATATCTCCCTTCTTTTTCCTTCTTTAATATGATATGAGCAATCATGGAAGATGGCCATAGATAATTCAGCGCAACACATTTTTACTTATAAGAGCTTTAGTAGGGGTTCAGCCGGTGGACGGAAGGGTTAGTCTTTCTGATTTGTTCGTTCTTAAATCAAATATTGAAGTAAAAAAATAAATAGAGATATACATGTGATAACGAAATTGAGTAATTCAACTGATTTGAGCTAAAAGATAAGGAGTTGATGGTCTTTAGTTCAAAACCAACGAAGGAGTAAAACATTAATCGAACAAATAATTATTAACATTTATCATTAAAAAAAGGAAATAATATATAATGGAAGTCTCAAATTAATATTTGATATGTATAGAGACCTTCTCTTTATTTTTATTTTTTTCTAAAAAAAGAACACACATGATCATGTCCATTGTACATAGGCTTGATTTGTTTGGGAGTGCAATACCTTACAACTGTTTTAATCAACGAGTTTCATCATTATCTTTTACAGCAAAGCTTAGACTTAGACTAAAAAGCATGGAAGCATTGAATGTAATGAATCAATACAAAAGAGCAATACTATTTCATAAAAAAGCAAATAGAACCAGCTATAGTAAACAAAGAATATATGACATCAGGTAATGAAGTCAACTTGCATGCCATTGATCATTATGAAATTTTTTATCCGGCCAGTATCATCATCTAAATCAAGTAAAATTGAAAAGTGTTTATGGTCAATTTCCACTAGCTAAAGTTAAGAGTTCTTGCGTGCTAAATCCCTCAACAACAAAAAGTTGCGTTTGAAGATCAATGCTGAGTCTAGGAATTTTAGGATCACTCGCACACCAAAAATTTGGATAGACCTAATGTTATATAAAATGTCAATTTTTATATCAATCATCTAGCCTTATGAGCTTTATTTATCAATTTTGTTGATTCTAACCTATGAAGTAGATACACTTTTAGGATTGGGAGAGACACTTTTAGAATTAGGTGTATTTTCGTATCTGACCCATTAGTGTCTGATACTCATGCAATACACACCTTAACGGTCCTTGGCCACATCTATGAGATTAAAGATGTGTCAAAGCAATGATGATCAATGAGGTTAAAGACATTAATTTTGATTGCATCATTTATACCGTTTTAGTGGTACATAGATGAAAGAATTTTATTAATGAAACAAATTCTTAAATTTAAATACACATATCTTTGATTCTCAATTTAGATAATTTATAAATAATATTCATATTTTATTTAATTATAATAAATAAATATGTCAGCGTGCCCATGAACATAGCATAGCTTAGTTGACAAGGACGATACATTGTAATATACAAGAACTTAGATTCGAACCTCGAACACGTATATGTCAGAATCCATTTTTGTTAGACTCTATTTCATTGCAGTATTAGGAAAATACGTACTTACTTAATATATCTACTGCCTTCCCAATTTCCAACCTCAAAATTTGTCTCACAAAAATCATCACATACAAAAGGAACAAAGAGGATTATTGATTGAAGGTTCTATTGATGCCTGATATAGAGTCGCCATGCCACTGTAACTTGTAATAAGCTGCATTGTATTACTCAGTTTCTGTATTCTCAGTCACCCCTTGTATATTTTCTGCTTGTCAAATTGATTGAAGTTACCTTTTTACTGTTTTAAAATGCTTGGTGTTGTTAATACCAACCGTATCTTTTCACATGAAGGACGGAATCAAAGAGCCAACACCCAAATAGTAATGAAAGAACGGTACCATCTTTAATCAATTTTTTTTTTTTTTTTGAAGCAATCTTTAATCAATTTTTTAAAAATACAAATAAACCGTAAATATGATATGCATATAGACAATGTGTAACAAGCATCATTATTCATTTACTCACCCTTGTAATGAAGAAGAGTCATATGGAAATCTAGCCTCCCAAACATTATAAACATTCGATAAAGAAACTAGTAGAAGGTCTTTGCTCAGCAGTAGTTACTATATGATCACCAAATTCAGAGCATTTCAGTCAAACCTTGACTATAGAATCACAGGAAATAAAACAGATCTTCAAAACTACTCCCTTGCCTAACTTGCTCCCCCTCACTTTCGATGGTGGAACAATTCTATATATTTCAGATCTATAGCCACAAATTTATGATCTGCCAATCAATATTATCATCAGAAATCACACATCTTGAAAGGTGAAAAAACTACTCATGCACAAGTAATTTGGGTTCAAATGCTTTTCAGCTTATTCTAACATGGCCAACATAACATCCAAATTGCCGCCATTAAAATACAAAGTAAAGAAAACTAGCATCCAAATGTTCATTTCATTCTACACTTTCAGAATGCTACTGTTTACGGGCTTCTTCTCTCACAGCAGCCTTGACATATATTTCGTAACAGCATCCTGAAAGTGACAAAAAAAGCATACAAGAACAGTAAAAAAATGGAACAGTAAGACAAATTTGAAACTGGAAATTGTGGCACACGAAGTCACAGAAATCCAAATTCAATCTAAATCAACACATTATCTCATATTTAAACCATACTCTGGCATTAACTAGAAAATTATCCTGTTTAAAATGTAATTGGCAATCTACAACCCAATAGGAGCTAAAATGGTCGATATTAGAATAACACAAAAATATATCACTATTATTTACTTCATAAAAGTGACATAACACAGATAAATAAAACAGAATACTTCGTCAGTACTGAATTGTCAATCATGAACGCTGTTTTGATGTTATTAATAACATCTATTACACTAAATTGTAGACAATTTTAAATACAGGAAAGGTGTCCACTGTCTATCGATTAACATTAATTGAGAATCCACAAATTCAACTGTAAGTTAAACTTATTCTTGAAAAATAACTAACATTTGAAACATTTTAACTAGCATTAAATAGTAGGTTATTTTGTCAATGGTGAAGTAGTTGTTATAGGAATAGACTCATAAATATCCAAACACTTGCTCTTAGAAGCTAACTATTGAGGGGGAACAACTAAACCACTTAATACTCTATCGAACATCTCATACTACTTGATGTGAGATTTATTTTATTTTATTTTAATGTTAGTATATCCATTGTTATGTTAGTATTTTTCTCTATGCAAGGACTTGAAAACTTGACCTTTAATTTAACTCCTTGCTCAATCCAGTTGAACTACCCAACCCCTAATACCTTTACCTTGATGTAAGACTACATTCCATAATACCGAATCCTTATCATAACACTGCCCCTAAAAGCAGACATCCCAGTGGCTGCACTCCAAAAGTAGCCTTGCCTGGTCAGCCCCTCTGGAAGTAGCCCTTTTTGAGCCACCGACAACCAACTCTCATACCAATTGATAAGTATTCAAGACCATCCCTTATAAAATAGCTATCAAGTGGGAAGAAACAAGCCACTTAAGTACTCCACTGAGTATCCCATACTACTTCATGTGGGGCTTAGGCAACCCGTAATACCCAAGTCCCTATCATAGAACTTCAAAACCAACTAATGCACACTAAGTGATTTTATAGCCCAATGTTAAAATTGCTAAGATATGAAGGAAACATTACACAAGACATACTTGGTAAGAAAAATGACCAACTGACTCAATCACAAACTGAAACAGAACTATGTCCTCCCCATTGCATTATTTTGCTGATATTTTTAGAAAATATCAGCAAATAAACTAGAGAGGCATACTGGATTTCAAAATTACTAAGGATTTTGCTTATGCCAAACATCTTATCTGGCTATCAAATGTCATTGATAAGAAATAACAATGGCCCACTCAAATGTTTTAGCTTTGGATTTCAGATTGCATTGGAAAACTTTAATAACAAACTAGAGTCAGACTCAAACAAATAAAAATATTTCAGCTCATCAAAAGTGAATTCAAGAGAGATAATAAAGCACCCATCATGATTTCATCACTCCACATCAAAATCATGCAACTTCTAACTACAAATCACAAATACCCTAACCTACATTCCTTCCATCAAAAGTAAGATTTAAAAAAGAGGGCATACCTGCAACAACAACAATAGTTAAAACATCCCCAATTTTTCTGAGCTTTTTCACACTCTGCTTGTATGATTTGAATGGCTTGAGAGCTGCATCTTCTGCCAAGAGCTGCAACATAATCCATGTTTTTCAATTTAATGCACAAGCAAATGAAAGTAAGAGCAAAAACGATACCAGCTGAGTGATACAAATATACTCGGACAGTTCGTGCATATTAAGTGAAGCTCTTCATTGGATTCAAAAAAGTTCAAAAAAAGGAAGAAAAAAAAAATACTTTTAACATTGTAATGAGTTCCAAAGTTCTAAACATGATTTTTAACCTCAAATTAGTGTTACCTAAGTATATCAAACATATATCAGTATACAATCAAATCAGTTTTAATCAAATTCAATAAGCAATTTGCTCAATTCTAACTCCAAACTAAATCTACAAAAAATAAGATTGAAAAAAGCACAAGTTATTATAAGGTTAAATAAAAGTAATTATGAGGAAATTGGTAATCTGCAAACCCTAACTCATTAGAAACGACTGAAAATTAAGCAGTAATAAAAATGGAAAAGTAGAAGATAAGGCTTACAGCTTTTTCACGAGTTCCGGGTTCAACGTGGAATCGACGGCGCGCGAGGGAAAACGAATCTTCAGTTTTCTGCTTTGGATTTAAGAGAGAAATGAATCATTGAGGGAAAAAGAAAACTCAAAATTACAATGAAATTGATAATGATAATGATAATGATTTGACGCATAAGTTAAACAAAATGAATACCTGAGAGGTAGATCGAAGATGAGAAGCAAGGGTTGATTTGCTCAAGAAGAATGCCATGGTTTGTTGATTCCAAAATGATTTTGGTGCCTTAAGTCCTATTATTAAAGCTCGCCAATCAACTAAAGACACGTGTCATGTATTTATTTATTTTTTCTGTTAAAAAAGCG
>Ga0228711_1003215_pt1 | contig 25350 bp, 21 predicted proteins | sample MedpolnodulmetaG_2_FD_177996 | JGI IMG/M metagenome (GOLD analysis project Ga0228711, IMG submission 177996) | Root nodule microbial communities from Medicago polymorpha collected in Santa Monica, California, United States - brown nodules | ecosystem: Host-associated > Plants > Roots > Nodule... | reverse complement strand
GGGTTTGTTTGTGAAGGGTTTGTTATTATGATGAACCAATAATCCCAAGGCACCTTTTTATTATTATTGTTATTTTCTTTTAAAACAAAAACCAAACCTTTTTAACTTTTAAAACTTTCATTCTAATCATTGTTAAAAGTTAATTAAATTCATAACTCCTTGTCGGAACGATACTCTATTTTTACTACTTCGGTAGAACCGTGCACTTGCGGTTTTACTCATCATGTATTGACTATAGGAAGCTTAACAAAGCAACCCGTAAAGATCACTTTCCACTCCCTTTTATAGATCAGATGTTAGAAAGTTTAGCTAAACATTCACATTTTTGTTACTTGGATGGTTATTCCGGATTCTTCCAAATACCCACTCACCCTAATGACCAAGAGAAAACAACTTTTACATGCCCTTTTGGCACTTTTTCCTATAGGAGGATGCCTTTTGGTCTTTGTAATGCTCTTTCTACTTTTCAAATATGTATGATGTCTATTTTTCTGATTTTGATGAAAATATTATGGAAGTTTTTATGGATGACTTTTCTGTGCATGGGTCCAGTTTTGATAATTGTTTGGGTAACCTAGAACAAGTTTTGGAAAGATGTGACCAAGTGAACTTGGTCTTGAATTGGGAGAAATGTCACTTCATGGTAAGAGAAGGAATTGTCCTAGGACACTTGGTCTCTGAACGGGGTATAGAGGTAGGACAAAGCAAAAATTGAAATTATTGAAAAAATGCTGCTTCCCACCTCGGTCAAGGAAGTAAGAAGTTTCATAGGTCATGCGAGATTCTACCGCCGTTTCATTAAAGATTTTTCATCAATTACTAAACCACTAACAAGCCTGCTCCTTAAGGATGCCGATTTTATCTTTGATGATCCGTGTTTAAAAGCATTTTGTAGGTTGAAGGAAGCATTGGTCACTGCCCCAATCATACAACCACCAGATTGGAACTTGCCCTTTGAAATAATGTGTGATGCAAGTGACTATGCGGTTGCGACGGTGTTCGGTCAAAGAAAAGACAAAAAGATGCATGCGATATACTATGCTAGTAAGACCCTAGATGGGGCACAAGTAAATTATGCCACAACAGAAAAAGAATTGTTTGCGGTAGTCTATGCCATTGACAAATTTAGGCAATACTTGGTAGGATCAAAAATCATTGTTTACACAAATCACTCGGCAATAAAATATTTGTTAAACAAAAAAGATGTCAAACCGAGGTTTATCCGATGGATTTTGCTCCTCCAATAATTTGACCTTGAAATAAAAGATAAAACGGGTATTGAAAATGTTGTAGCTGATCACTTGTCCCGTCTTAGGGAAACCAATGAGGAAGAGTTGCCCTTAGATGTTTCCTTCGCGGATGATCAACTCTTCTTATTGGCACAAACTAACGTATCTTGTTATGCAGATTTTGTTAATTTTCTTGCAGCAGGAGTACTACCCCCTGATTTGAACTACCAGCAAAAGAAGAAGTTCTTCCATGATCTTAAGCACTACTATTGGGATGAGCCTTACCTCTTCAAAAGGGGTTCAGATGGAATTTTCAGAAGGTGCATTCCTGAAAACAAGGTAAGTGACATTCTAAACCATTGCCACTCTTCTTCCTATTGTGGTCACGCCAGTACTAAAAAGACTTCTTTCAAGATCCTTCAATCTGGTTTCTGGTGGCCATCTCTTTTTAAAGATGTGCATCTCTTTATTTCTAAGTGAGACCAATGTCAACGCACAGGTAATATTACTAAAAGAAATGAGATGCCCTTGAACAACATCCTTGAGGTAGAAATTTTTTATGTATGTGGTGTTGATTTTATGGGGCCATTTCCTCCTTCTTTTGGAAATCAATACATATTGGTGGCGGTTGACTATGTGTCTAAATGGGTTGAGGCCATTGCCTCCCCTACCAATGATGCTCAAGTTGTTATAAACCTATTTAAGAAAATTATTTTTCCTAGGTTTGGAGTGCCAAGGGTTGTGATAAGCGATGGAGGATCTCACTTCATCTCTAAACATTTTGAAAAACTTTTACAAAGGTTTGGAGTGAGACACAAAGTTGCAACACCCTATCACCCACAAACAAGTGGACAAGTTGAGGTCTCAAATAGACAAATAAAAGCTATTCTTGAAAAAACTGTTTCAATTTCTAGAAAGGATTGGTCAACTAAGCTTGATGATGCTCTTTGGGCTTATCGGACGGCATACAAGACCCCCATTGGAATGACTCCTTTTAAACTAATTTATGGGAAATCTTGTCACCTTCTGGTTGAGCTCGAGCACAAGGCTTATTGGGCAATCAGGAACCTCAACTTGGACCCAAATTTAGCTGGTGAAAAAAGAAAACTTCAATTAAGTAAGTTAGAAGAACTTAGGATGGATGCTTATGAGAACGCCCGCATTTACAAAGAAAGAACTAAAAAATGGTATGACAACCATAACCTCAAAATGGACTTCAAGAGCGGTGACCTTGTGCTGCTCTTTAACTCTAGGTTAAAGCTTTTCCCTGGTAAGTTAAGATCAAGGTGGACCGGTCCATTTCAAGTCCGCAAAGTTTACCCCTATGGGGCAATTGAGATTTTTCTTGAGAAAACTGGACCATTCAAGGTTAATGGTCAAAGGTTAAAGGTTTACAATGCAGGAGAAGCCGTTGAAGAAAGAGCCATCTGGACTCTTAAGGATCCCACTTGAGGAACGACTCACCTCCTTCCGTCAAGCTAGTGACGATAAAGGAGCGCTTCGTGGGAGGCAACCCACGAGTTTAATTGCTTTTGTTTGTTTGTTTTTGTTGTTTTTAAATGTTTTGTAGGTAATTGTCCGCGTATGATTCAAGAAAAGCGAAAAGAAAAAGAATTAGAGCCATTTGCCAAAAGGTTGGCACGGCCCGTGCCTGTGGTGGCACGGTCGTGCCTGTATCAAACACCAACAAATGACAAGATGGCAGAGGGAAGGCACGGCCCGTGCCAACAATGGCACGGCCGTGCGTAGAGGTTTTGACAAAATAGGCCAATCTTGCTCTTCATTTGACAAATTGTGAGCTTTCTGCACCCCTTTCTCCTCTTATTTATTGTTGTTCTTCTTTTCTTATTTGAATCATTGAGGACAATGCTTCTCCTAAGTGTGGGGGGAGCCAATAAAGTGTCTTGTTTTATTTTAATTAAGTGTCTTAGTGTTTCCAAACTCCCTTAAACTTTAATTCTTTTGCTATGTTTTGTTGCAAAAGGCATGGAAAGCGGCTTGTTTTTATTATAAATTATGACATGAATTTTTTGTTGTCTCTTCCAAATTGGTTGTTTCTTGTACATGAAAGTGATTTCTTGTGTTTTTAAGTGTTCTTGCTATACCCACATCTTGTTTTATTGTGAAAAATCTCCAATGAGAAAAGCACAAAGTTGTAGTCCTTGAGCAAGTGTATGAGTAGGTATTTTAAGGAGCACGTTCTAACTTTAGTGGTACATTGACCCTTAAAAGTTTTCAGAGTAAAAGTAGTATAAGTTTGTGTGGGGAAATAAAAAGGTCAAAGAAAAAGATATATCTTGTTATGATATGAAAAGAAAAAAAAATGGCATCTAAAAAATTTACCCAAAGTAAATAAAGCAAATATTTGCTTTCATTAAAACGAGGATGGTCACCTTACAACCAAAACGTGTTCAGATGCAATGGTGTATCGAGGGTAACCTCTTTACTAGCGTCTGCCCCACTCCCCGAATATTAAAAATAAATATGCCATAAGAAAAGAAAAGAAAATGACCAAAGAATTCCCAACACTCTTATATGAAATGAAGAAAGGACTTTTCTCTGTTGGTTTAGTGCTAAGGTTAGAACCTGTTTCCTCATAATATCTATCTTATACAGGAGCAAGAAAAGGGGTGGACTTCACACACACACTCACTTAAGACTTGTTGTTGGGTTGAATAGGTTCACAAGGAATGCTTGAAGTTATGATTAGTGTACACTTAAAATAAAGCCTTTGAGGAGACATAAGTTTTTAATTGTATTGTCATATATTAATCTTGTTTTATGCTGCTATGTTTATGTCTTTTGCTTGAGGAAAAGCAAAGATTCAAGTGTGGGGGAGTTTGATGAGTCAATAATTAATGTTTTTAATATAATATTTGAGTCCGTTTTATTTATATTTGATTCCGTTTTATATAATATTATTTCCTTTTTAGAACTATTTTACTTCAATTGCAAGTTATTTAATTTCAGGAACAAATAATTCAAAGATTTAGTCTTGGAGCAAAAGAAAGAGGATTTGGAGCTGATTCGAGGTAAAAATACGAAGATTTGAAGACAAAAACATATTTTCGCAAGTCATAAGCTTGGCACAGCCCGTGCCACCAGCCACACGCCGTGCCAACCCCCAAGATCCTCTTTTGCTGCTTTTGCTTCCCAGACAAGCTATCTATTAGTTTATTTCTGACCTACAAGCCCGTGGTTTCTTGTGGAACATTCTAGTGATGTATTTCTTAGGGCTTAAGTCATTGTAAACTATAAGTAGAGTAGCTAGCTATCACAACAATTCATCTTTTGTTCTTGGAATTCAATAGTGACAATTGTCTTTCTTAATAAAAGTTCTTTCTTTTATTTTCTTGTTCTTATATTTATGTTCTTCTTCATCTCTTCTATGTCTACGATGAACATGAGTGAGTAAACTCTTCTTGTCTTGGGATTGTTTGATGAGTCTAATGACCTAATCCTAATCAAACCAAGCCTCGAACCCTAATTTTATATAAATCTATTTTCTAATCTAATTTCACCATTTATATAATGAATTAACAATTATTAAACTCATAAAGCGACAGCGAAGGGTTGGTAATTGTTAATTCATCATCACAAATATCAATTCATAAAGCGACAACAGAGTTTTGATATTAGAACAAGTGAAATTAGACAAGGATTACGAAACATGAGAATAGTCTAGCAAACCTTGAGACAAATAAAGTTTCGTTCTTCAAGGATTCTAATAGCAATCAACCATGAGAATAGGCGTGGTAGCTAGAGGAAACACTCATTGATTTCGAGAGAAACTTTGATATGCTTAAGAGAAATTTGTCTTTAGAAAGTAGGTCCAATATAAAGTTTAGGTTTAGGGTTTGTTTGTGAAGGGTTTGTCATCAACATAAACCAATAATCCCAAGGCGCTTTTTATCATTATTTTCTACCGTTAAAGTTCAAAACTTTACAACTGAACTCTTCTCTAACCACCAACAAAAGTTAATTGAATTGAACAACTCCCTGTTGGAACGATACTCTCTTTTTACTACTTTGGTAGAACCGTGTACTTGCGGTTTTACTCATCACAGCTCCTTTGTCTTTTCAGAGTCTGACTTCTTCCAGAGTTTGGATGACCTTCAGAGTCTGACTTATTCAGATTCTGACTTGCAACATAGCTTCTCATGAAAATCCTTGCTCTTCAATTTGTTCTTATAGAACCAATACTTTGATTAAGACATAATAAATTTTAGTGTATGACCATGCACACTTGAACAAATATTAGTATATCTAGTTGATTTTTTAATATCTTGTTATCATCAAAACTCAAGAGGCATTGTTTAAACTTATTTTGTTCCAACACGACCCTCGTCAAAGCCTTACACTATTGTTAGCCTGTAATTTCGACAGGCTCATTTAATATGGTCAACATTTCGTTGACTTTTAACCTTGCAGGAATCGAAAGCTTTCTCATTTTAATTTAAGGATTTCGACTAGATAGCAAGTCTAGCGCGCATGGTCAAGAGTTCGACAAAGCAAGGCTGAAAACATAATTGCGTCGAAGTCAAGCAACCAAGGCGAGAAAGACACGATTTCAAGCTCAAAGGCGGTTTCCTTAGTGGAAACGTGGGGACAAACGGTTGTCCAAGATGGAGGAAATGCTGATCATGGGATTAGTCTTTTGCCAGTTATTTTCTTTATGTATAAATAAGAGTTTCCTAGTCGGAAAATGGGTCGCAAATTATTTATAGAAATTCTACAACACTCAAACTACCGGCGCATAGGGAAACGAGTTATACAGAATGTACGTAAACTGATTTGTAGACCATTTTACTTTTAATGCAATGCATTTTACATATCCTTTAAGATTATGCGTTTAAGCTTTTACCATTTCCTTTAATTTTATCTTGCTTTTACTTGCAATCTCAAACCTGTTGAGAGACAGTGCCCTTTTTACTCTAAAACTCATCCTGCTCTCTAAGTAACACGAGTGCATTTCGTGACCTTTTTCAAACCGTTTTCGATAAAAATCTTTGCACAACATGTCCTGAGATTTTTAGTTCGGTCTCGCTTGTAATAATCAGAACTAGCCCGTAGTTTGTCGAAAACAACGGTAAACAACTATACCTACAAAAAGGGTAGAACTTGTTGATAGACGAACTCATCACCAACTTCAGGTGGACCTTGTGGAGCATATTTAGGAATGTTTTGGATGTGATAGTTACCAAAATTAATAGTTGTTTTAAACATTATTTATCTTTCTTTTTTTGGTCAAGTAGCCTAGTGGTTAGAGCTCACACAATTAAATTGCAGAGAAGTGGAGTGTCCAGGGTTCGAACCCCAACCCCTGCATATAATATGCAATATCCCTATCAACTGAGCTAAACTCACGGGGATAAACATTATTTTATCTATTTGTCATCATTTTAAATAAAATGTAATTCATGCAAATTATTATTATTATTATTATTATTATTATTATTATTATTATTATTATTATTATTATTATTATTATTATTATTATTATTATTATTATTATTATTATTATTATTATTATTATTATTATTACTACTATTATTATTATTATTTAATGAAGAAATGTAAAATATGTAATGTTAATTTTTGCATTTTCAAATTATTAGCTAATGTGACAGAAATTTAAATTCATACGAATAAATAAATATTTTATAATTTTTTTTAAGAATTATAATTAAATATTACGAGGTAATTTATATTTTAATAAATAAATTATTTTTGTAGTGGGACCTATTTAAATATTTTTCATCAGAATTTTAGTAGTGTATTGTCATTGGAGTCATTGAATCTTTCTTTTTTTTGGTACAAAGGAGTCATTGAATCTTTAATATGAATTTTTTGTTAAAAAATTATAAATAAATAGAGGTTTATATGTGGGGTCCGTTAAATGAGTCTTTCCATTAGGTGGTCTTCAATCCACGTGGCAAAAGCGTATTGGTGACATGACGTCGAAGTTTCTTTCTGTGAAACAACATGACATTTGAAGCTGAGATCTCTGAATGTATCATTGCTGAACGCGTGAACGAAGCTGACACAGCATTAGAATCGCGTTTGTGTTAAGTTGTGAGGTTTAACTGGAAGAGAAAAAAAAATGAGGTTATTGTTTTTGTTATTCATCGCTTTGTCTTTCACCTATGTCTTTGCTGAACAAATCTTCCCTGTTCATATCGGTAATTCTTTTCTCCTCTTTTTAAATTAAGCTGTAAATTTTGATTAATATTCTATCCATAGGTTTTCAATTTTTTTATTTTGTGAGTTTAATGTATGATATTAATTTGATTAGGTAGTATATTTGGCGGTGGTGGTGGTGGTGGTAGTAGTGGAAGCTCTCGTGAACCTAAATACAAGATTGAATTTCATCCAGAAGATTCCCCATTTCACCCTGTAAGCTATCTATTGTTTTATTTTATTATCTGTGTTTTTACAGGCACACCACCGTTTTGGTGTAGTTTATGAAGCACGGACACTCATCAGATTAGGTGTCTGCCCGTGTCGAACACATGTAATTACATTGAATTATATGATTTTTTTTCAAATTATTAGTGGGGTCAGCGTGTCAGTGTCGTGTCCAGTGTCTGTGTCCGTATCCGTGCTTCATAGGTCTAGTGTAATTCGTTGTCACATTGGTTGTTGAATGTATCAAAATTGCAAACACATCCTTAAGTCTCATTTTGGTTGTTTTTATTGGTCAATACATTTAGGGACTATAGTGGGAATGCCTCATACAGTTTAGGACAAAAATGTTTGTTTGCTCAAAAAATGAAATGTGATGTTGGTGCTTTTTTTTTTTTAACTTGTTAAGTTGCACTTTAGATATATCTTGATTCTTGAATGTTACCACGGTTGAAATGTTTCGTATAGTGTATCTATGCTGGTTTGGAATCAAAATGATGGGTTTAACTGCGGGGTTATAAGTTGATGTTATCGGAGAGATTGGGTATAAGAGTGGGTTTCGTCCATTTTGTGAGATAGGGGATTTAAGCAGTTTTAGAAATGTTAACTAACTGTAAGGAAAAGATTGACAATCTATAAGTGTTAACAATTGCGGAAGGCGGAAAGCCGAAAATCCACCATTTTGAGTCGCCGTGAAATGCCATAGTGTCGCTATCCTTCCCAAATTTGGCCCTGGCGGTTGTCATAAAATCCGCCGTCACAATCCACCATGGCCAATATTGGACAACATTGAAATCTATGTAGTACTGACACTTCATGTTGAAGGCGTGTCTGATCTCTATGTCAGGGAAGACACCAAGTCACCGACATGTGGTTACATTCAATCGCTTCTATTTTCTCAAATTATTACCTTTGTTTACGTACAAGTTTTGTGTCCAGTTTTGTGTCCTGCCCTCACTCCTCCTTTTCGGTGTGTTGATAGCAAACTTTGTATATCTTTATCATATCACCTTCTGATAAGAAATTGTGTTGTTGAATTTACAGGATGATGACCAGGAATCTTTAGTTGTACCAGATAAAAATGGACAGAAATTCATATGTTACTTGCCTAAGGTGGAAAAGGAAAAAAGTGGAAAGCCTCCTATGCAGCACAATGTTAGCAGCATGATTGTTGAAACTGAGAAAAGGGTTAAACAGAAGACACCGGATGAACTATTAGAAATATTGAAGGGTCCATGCTTTATCAGAGTTAGTATTTGCATCTCTATATTAACTTTGAATGGCGACGTGTTAATTATATGTTAAAGTTTATAAACAGATAGTTTGGTTCCTTTAGAAGTCTTGTTGTAAATAACTTCCTTACTTTGGATAATGTGCTTTTTGCAGCAAGAAGGTTGGTGGTCTTATGAGTTTTGCTATCAAAAGAAATTTCGACAACTACATTTGGAGGATGAGAAGGTATCCCCTTGATTGCATTCAGTTGTGGCCCTTGATTATCTTTTTATAAACTTCTATTTGCTTAATCCTTTGGTTAGTTGCCCAATGTAATGGATTTTTGTGAGAGGAATTTCATTTATGAATGAGTTTGGATCAGTTTACTAAATGTTGCATGATAATGTGGTATGTTGCTAGTGCATCCTGAGAGTTGGATCAGAATACAATTTGATCTGCAACATTCTCATCATATTTCCTAAAACATTTAAACTTTCAAGTCATTAGATTTAGAGAGATCAAGTTTCTCTTTCTAAGTCTAATGGTCCCTACAGGCTGCTGCATCATAAAACTGCTGTAAGGGATCCAGTTACAACTTTGTATGGGGTTCAATCCTTTGTACGGGCTTTGGATTCTATCCTTTTACCCATTTATAGACAGAGAGGGCATTTTTGTAAAATTTGTGGACACCATCACAAGGCAAGTTGGATTGCTCCACAAGAAAATTTGTATTTTCTTTCTCGTAATAAGTTCTTGTGATGCTGAGTAGAAGACCAATCCAATTTTGTTGTTACAGTTCTTACAAAGCTTTAAGGCTAGGTTTTCACAATATCATCGGTATAATACATCTTGCCCTTAGAGAACATGGAAATCTGGCCCTTAGAGTGCAAATGTTTTGCCCTATAAATACATCTTGGGAAGCAGGGATCCATACAGTGAAGTGTGACCTCAATGTTAATCTCTGAGCTGAGGATTTGTTTCATCATCATGGATGGGTTGCTAAGTGTCTATGTTATGAAGAAACCCGATAGGTAGGAAATGTGGAGAGCTGATTTGGAGCTCCAAGCTGGACCTCTAGATTGAGCCAACTCTGTTTTGTTTGAACCCTAAACTTTAGACGAGTTCAATGTGAGGTTTGTCCGTTTGGATCAGTAAAGTACACTAGCCTCCTCAGCGGAGCTTAGTAGGTGAATCAGCGGTAGGTTGAGCTTCTTGTTTTGAATAGAAGGCTTAGTATGGCAGTTGCAAGTTGCATTGAGTGCTTAATGCAAGCACCTCTTAGAATATTCCAGTGTTCTAATAAAACGCTCAACTTTGCTAAGGTGCCACCTCCGCCCCTCCACTGCACCCAAACAAATATTTGGCACTTGTTTAAATTTGAGCTGTCCGACTGGTTTAATACCTTCAATGAATCTGACCATTAGAGTCACTGACCTATGGCCGTCCAACCTTGGAGTCATTTAGAAAGGCAACTCTTCCTTTCTTCTTTTTTCCCTTCGGAGCAATAGAACTTTCGCCCTTCTTGGATAACCATTCGTGTTCTGGCTTCTAAACGCTGAATTGTTCATGTAGCTTTCTCCCTCATTTTCCATTGTTTTTGGGTGTGAGTCACTTGCTAATGACATCCACGTTGTGTTCAAAGGCTGGCAATAACTTGGATGATATTGCATTATTTCTTTATTGCCTACTTTACACTAACAATATTAGTTTTAGGAAAAGTGGTAGCGCCTTCATTGAAATCTCAGGTGATGTTTACCGGGTTCTTGGTTTTGGAAATTGAATTCATCTATATGTGTGAATTATTTTTAGAAGCACAGAGTAATAGGGTATGATTGGGGATCATGGATGGCACGGCTTGCTGTGAATCTATATCGACTAGTCACAAGAAAGGTATGGATGGAAATATGAAGAGTTGACTTGAAGCTCCAACCGAGTCTCCAAATTGGAAAACCTCTGTTTGTTGTTTCATTTACCATACTGGTTATGATTATTGATAGCAGAAGAAGTCATAGAAGTGCTTTTAGCGGTTTTCATTTATATGCTTCTGTTTTATTTTATTTTATTCAGATTCTTGTGAAATCATATACAACAACAACAACCAATCTTGTAAAGTCATACATTTTCACATAATAAATAATGATCAATATACATTTCTCTGTTACAGGTAGTCCAGGAATTTATCTTGGGTGTGTACGATCCAGAGGCAACAGCTGCATTTAACCAAAATCTTTCTGACATTTCTACATTTAAGGATCCCCGGTCAAAGGATGCTTCACAAAGGTACATTCCTTATTGGGCTATTAGTAGGAATGGTTTCACTACATGGTATATATATGCTGTGATGAGAGCAAGTAATTAATATATTAAGTTCATTCAGGTATCATGCTCACCAATATACCAATGGAACCGTATGTGATCTTACGAATAAGCCAAGAGAGACTGAGGTATGAAATCACAGAAATCTACTTTTGTTTTATCCTCGTCCTCATTGCACTGATTTCATATCTTTTATCACAGGTGAGGTTTGTATGCTCAGAATCCAGACCAATGATCAGTTCAATCACAGAGATCTCAACTTGTAAGTATGCACTTACAGTCCAAGTCCCTGCACTATGCAAGCACCCGTAAGTCCTCTGTTTCCATCTTTCTGTGAAGTTTGTGTCACTACTTACGTATATTAAGTTAGAACATAGGAACTTGCGCGCCCGCCATGCATTTGAGCTTTTCATTTTTCTTTAGATTGTTTCAAGAGGAGAGACCAGTATGGCACACCATTGACTGTAATGTGCTTCCAAAGGATTACAAGGATAGTAAAGTAAAACAAGAAGACAGAGATACAGAGATTGTTATGGTCACAGATTCAGAAATTAATGATTCAGAGTAATAGTGTAAAGATACACAATGTCAACGTAAAAAGGATGTTGTCAGCATGTAGGTTCTACAATGAAAAAAAGCGGCATTAGATCACGCATTTTCTACAAGCCTTCCTTCCTAACAGGGGATAGACAGTGCTTTTTAATCTTCCATGATATCAGATTTCCTGTAAAGTGTATTTCATCTTATGGAGGTTGTAAAGTGTATTTCATCTTATGGAGGTTCTTGGAGCATATGCAAGATTTGTATTTTCTTCTGCTCATTGTGTATTTGTGAACGTTTGAACTTAGGATGCATGTTTAGCACTACAGGGGCATGTCATTTTAAAATTATGTTAGCAATAGCATATATATAGTAAGAAAATGACATCATTTGTTAGCACTTCAGCAATTGTTAGCACTTAATATTTATCCTCTTTTCGTTAATAATTCCATTTTATGAATTACAAGTCTTTAGACATACTGTTTGTGTCCGGGTTGACTGCGTAAATGTTCATGTCTGCATAACACCTAAAAGATTTAGAAATAGGCTCCCTTGTGGTTTATGCCCAAGGGCCTCCCATGTAACAAGAAAAGAAAAAAAAAAAAGAATTCTGCTCTTCTCCCAACAAGTTTTGCTCCCATCCAACCAAAATACCCCTGCGTGAGTTAACATACGCAAGTGTTAATCTTGCCTTAGTTAACTCAAACCCAGTCTGTGCAGCAAGCTAGAATTGGCAGAGACCTCTATTTTCCCTAATTTTTTCATTCCTTCATTTATTCATTCAGTCAATTGCATACATTTTTCATCATTCATTCAAGCATTCATTCAATCAAGCATTCGCTCATAATTAAATTACGAAAAATAGCGGAATAAAATAACGGAAAATGTCATAAAAACGCCAAAAAGCGCAAATAAAATAACTCTACCAAGTCTCGTGTCCCCCTTTCCCTCAATTTCGACCAAGCAAAGGAGGGCGTAGTGCATCATTTTCCCTTCGTGTATTATTAGTAGAGGACTGCACTCTCCCTAACCTAAGTCTATCACTCCTCTCCTCAGGCCTCCGAGACATATCTGCACAACATTTCAAAAAGCTAAAAATCAATGAGACATTTTTATATGGACATTGTGTCATTTCTAACAATTCAACAACATATTTTGGCAGTGTCATTTCAATCCGTAAACTACCACATTGCAGTCAAACATACTATAATCAACATTAACAAATCATATTCTAACTAATTTTATCATTAGCAATTCAAAAAACAAAAAAAAAAATCATTGAGACATTTTACCAAACACAGAGTGCAATTTTCAAACAACTAAGAAATCTAACAATTTCTAAACCTTAAAATACCACATTGTACTCTAAACAACATCTAAACTACAATTCCTAATTTAATTCATCACTAACAATCCTAAAAACTAGCATGCAAGCCAAAATTCTAAAAACCTAAAAATGTCCAATTTCTTAGGAAAAAAATCAAAAATTTCAAAAAAAAAAGAAAAGAAAAGAAACAATGAAGTAGAATAAGCAACAGTTACTTGTTGATTTGCATGAATTGATGATGAATTGGTTGAGTTTGGTGAAATTCGCGCTTGGTGGGAGAAAAATCGCAGTTTTGAAATGTTTTGCAAATGTGTGTTATGTTTCTATTTTGCTGTGATATACACTTAAGTCACGCAGTGTGACTTAACTAATGCCGAGTGACTTAAGTCACGCAGAGGGATATAAGGTGTGTGAATTAACTCACATAGGGGTATAATAGTCAATTCAGTTGGGTGCGAGTGAATTTTGTTAGGTATAGAGCATAATTCAAAAAAGAAATAGGCTCAAAGAAGTTAAGACCTAAGTCATGTTTGTCAAAAAAAATTAGAAAATTGCTCTTTAAGCTGCAAAGTTTCTCTCTTGCATCACAAAATGACCATTTTATCTTCAACGTCGGTTAACTCTTGTTCTCTATCCACCATCTGTTAACTGTCGTTGTACCACTTAATTGTTATTGTGTTATGCTTATACCAAATTCCAAGACTTCTTCAAAGTAAAAAGAAACTGAGCAATTGCAATTAGTAGGATCAAAAATTTTAAGATGAAATGACCTAGATACAAACATTGCATGTAAAACAATATAAAACGATAAATATTGAATATATAAGATGAGTGTATAAACAAACTTAAGCAACATTAGTATGTTAATGTTGAATTTATGACATGAATGATGATGAAAAGAAAGGTGTTCCAAGATGTTTTTATGAAGACTATTACTTTTTTCACCTTATGTCTTACTAGCGCGCCCTGTATATTTTCTGAAAATGCCCTCGAGGTTTTTTTTTTTGAAGAGGCTAAAATGGAATATATTACCAAAACAAAGAGGCCTTCCTAGCACAAGACGTGCCAAGGAAAAAACCAGAGTCTGAAACAATATTTACAAAAAGGGAAAAGAAAGCAGCAAACAAAAAAAAACAAAGATGAAAGAAACAAACAGTTAACCATAGCCCAACATTGCTAGGGGACTAAGCCACCAACCATGGTAATTGAGGGAAAATTGAAATTTTTCCTTCAACCACGAGAAGGAAAGTAGCTTAATTTTGTCCACTAAACGCAAAATCGAGCACTCTTTACCTTTGAAAATCCTTTTATTTCTTTCTTTCCAAATTTCCCACACAGTAGCATACCAAATGACGCTTAACAAAGAATGCCGCATCCTTGGTCCACCACCACCAAAATCGAATTGATTGAAATGATCTGTTGCACCGAACGGTAGAACCATAGAAAGACCAATCCATTGAAGAACGTAATTCCAAACCAACCCAAAAAACGACCAATGAAGAAATAAGTTATTGACATTTTCCAGAGAGCCACACCCAGTAACACACAATCAAGAGTCATGATTTATTGCACCATGCCGAAATAAATTATCCTTTGTTGGAAACCTATTCTGAAACAGCCGCCAAGCAAAAACCACAACCTTCAGAGGGATATCCTTATGCCATAGAGACTTCGCATCCACCTGGCTATCAACTAAAGGCTGAGAAGTCATAAAATTGTAAGCACTACGAACAAAGTATACATTTGATTTTTCCAACATCCATAGCCATCTATCTTCGTTATCAACCTGCAAAGTAACATTTTGAAGCAATAAACATAATTCCCCCGCCTGCTCCTCCTCCCACGCAAACAACCTCCGCCTCCACTTCCACGCCTCACCATTCTCCCCCCACCCTAACTGGAACATATCAAAAATAGACACCCATTTGGACATCGACAACTCAAACAATCTACTAAATCTATCTCTAAGGGACACCCCGCCAACCCACCAATCGATGAGCATGGTCACGAAACCAAAGCTCCTTGCGCAAGTGGTGCGCCACCATCCAACAAAAAACCACCCTCCTCTCTATACGTCGCCAACAACACCCTATACCACAAACTCTCATTCTCCACCAACACCCTCCAACACCACTTCCCCAACAAAGCACTATTAAACTCCCTAAATCTCCTTACCCCTAAACCACCAACCTCCTTTCTCATGCAAACCGAATTCTAATCAACCCAAGTAATTTTTCTGTGGTCATCACTCCACCCCCCCCAAAAAAAAAAAATTAAAATAGATTCAATAAAGGAGGCAATACCTGAAGGAGCCTTGAAAAAAGAAAGAGCATAAACATGCAAGGATGAAAGGACAGACTTTAAGAGAACCAAGTGGCCACCAAAAGATAAATGTTTAGATTTCCACCTCGACAGTCTAGAATGAATACGATTAATCAGTGGCTCCCAAAAAGACAAACAACGAGGGTCACCCCCTATAGGTAGCCCCAAATATACAAAAGGGAGGTTTCCAAGTCTACAACTCAAAACAGACGCTTCAGATAACCAAGAGGCGGGAACATTAACATCAACCAGCTGACTCTTCGAAAAATTTACTTTCAAACCAGATATTGCTTCAAATAATTTAAGAACAGTGCGCATCGCTCGAACATTGGCCCAAGATTTCTCCGCTAAGATTAAAGTATCATCCGCAAACTGTAAATGTGATACAACCGTAGGAACAACTGATCCCACCTTATAGCCATGAAAGAGAAGATTATCCGACAAAGATTTCATCAGAACATTGAAACCTTCAGCAGCCAAAAGAAAAAGGAAGGGGGAAAGCGGGTCACCTTGCCTCAAACCCCTCTAAAGGGAACTCCGCCGTTGGGGCCCATTAACCAAAACTGATGTCAACGTCGTACCAATGCATTCTTTTATCCACTTCCGCCACAAAACTGGAAACCCCATTTTATGCATCACGGTGTCTAAATAACCCCAATCTATAGAATCACAGGCTTTCTTGAAATCCACTTTGAAAAGCAACAAATCCTTGTTACTCCTTCGAGCATCGTCCACCACCTCATTAGCCACCAGAATACCGTCAAGAATTTGACGACCCTTAACGAAAGAAGACTGAGAATCTGATATTACCGACCCAATAATCAAACGAAGTCTATTAGCTAGAACCTTTGCAAGAATCTTGTACAAACTTCCCACCAGGGAGATCGGACGAAAATCATTCAACCGTTGCGGACTTTCAACTTTGGGAATAAGGGCAACGAAAGTACTATTAATTCTGTTAGTCAGTCGGCCATTTCTATGGAATTCCGTTATAAAGCGCATCACATCCTCCCGTAAAATCTCCCAAAAATCCTTTATAAATCCAAAGGAAATATCAACAGGGCATGGGCATTTAAAATTGTCACAGTCCCACATTGCAGCCTTGACTTCCTCCAAAGAAAACGGTTTCACCAGACCAGCCCCTTCACGATAAGACAAAGAAGGAAACTGAAGGTCTTCAATGCTTGGGCGCACAACGTCATGAGATTTGAAATGAGTAGAAAAATGGGAAAAACAACATTTCTGACATTATCAACACCCTCAATCAAAACTTTGTCGACAAGAAAACAAGAAACTAAATTCCCTCGTCTTCTGCTAGACATGATACCATGGAAATTTTTTGAATTAGCATCCCATTCCCTCAACCAAAGAGCCCGCGATTGTTGCCAGAAAATACTAGAATGAGCTCGAGATACCGAAAACAATTCATCAGACAACTCATGATACTCCTCAATCTCCTCTTCCTTAAGATCCTCCGTTTCACCTCTCAAATCAAAAGTCGTAATTTTATCCTTAAGAGACAAAATTTTTGCAGGTAAGTTCTGTGAGTGCTTCTGATGCCAGTCTTTCAAAGCCAATTTAATCAATTTGAATTTTTCTTTCAACACAAAACCCCACACCCCTCCAACTGAAAAGAATGCCACTGTTCGCGAACAAAATCTTTATAACCTGGAAAAATTTCCCAACATTTCAACATACGGAACGGTTTAGGACCCTAATTCTCCTCATCTACAGAAAGGACCAACGGGCAATGGTCCGGCAATCCTTTTGTCGAAGCCAACTGAAAACAATTGGGCCAAGTCAAACACCACTTGTCAGATAATAAAAAGCAATCAATGCGACTCATGGATTTACCATCACCTTTGTACCACGTGTAACTCCGACCCCAAAGAGGCAAATCAACCAAAATATTAATGTCAACGAACTGATTAAGACCATCCATCCCCGTAAAACGAGAAAAGGTTCCAACACTACGCCTCTCTGACACATGACAGACATCATTGAAATCCCTGCACGCACACACATTCTGCTCAGCATAAGTGACTAACCTAATCGAAATGTTATCCCAAAGAGATTGTTGACGGGAGACATCACCCTGAGCATATACATTGATCACCACAAAACGCTCATTAGTCTTAAGAAACCGATCCACTATCAACAACACATGCGCAAAAGACGCAGACGACCAAACTTCAACCTCAGAACAATCCCATAAAGTGACCAACCCCTGGAGGCACCCTCCGACGGCTGAAAAGAACAATCGACGTTTGCGTCACCCGAAATAGACTTACACACTATATCATCAAAAATCACCAGTTTTGTTTCTTGAATACAAAGAATAAAAGGACATTTCTCCCTCATCAACTGCTTCACCTCTCGCCACTTCTCAAAGCCCCCCAAACCCCTCACATTCCAAGAAATGAGCTTCATTATAAGAACACAACACCCACTCCTCCACCAACCTCCACTCCCTCTTCCCTCAACCTCACTTCCCTCTCCCATCACCCTCTTTATTTTTATGCCTCGCGCTAGATAAAACATCAAAACTATTATTTTCATCTCAAGTAAATTTAAGACCAATGTCCTTCCATATCCCCAATACATCTTCATTAGCTACTTGCTTAGTGCCATGAAGCACCAGCCAATTCTTCCAATCGTTGTTAACAGATGACTGAGAAACACTAGGCTTCTCCACATTATCCTTAGAATTAACAATAACCTTAGGAACACCTTTCTGCCCCTTCCGCTTAGAAACATTCCTTTTTAAAGCACAGAGTACATCTTCACGGTCTTTAGCCGGCAATCTTGCAATACATCGCATACTTTGCGCTGTATGCCAAAGATAACCATCGCCTTTCTTCTTAGTAACATGTTGCCCCCCTATGGATGAAGAGGAATTAATTGGAACATTTTTAGTCGAAAGCAAAGTACCTCCAACAGCTGCAGGATTTTGGCTCATAAACCATTCCAAACTCCACGGACCCGTTGTTGTCGAATGACCCCTGCTTGGAGGACAAGAAGTTGTGCGTTTCACAATTCTCGGACCATTCAATAATTGGGCACGTCTGCTGCCCCCCCTCCCCATCTACCAATGAAGGACGTTGGGAAGTGCTTAACACATTACTAGCTGCTCCCTTAGCTTTGGCATCCGTGTCAGCAAAATTACAAGTGGAAGGATGAGTATATGCTTTTCCACCAACAGGAGACTTGGAATTAATATTGATAAAGCCTTGATTACCAAGTATTGTGTCATGCTTAATCAATTCACATGAAGCATCCGTATGTTTTTTTGGGGAGAATGAAGCATCCGTATGTATATCTTTACGTGTACCATTTGAACAAAACTCAAGACCTTCACGCCGTTCCTCTTGCCAATCCTCGGAAAGTTTATTCAAAAATTCAACAACATCGCCTTCACCTGCTAACTCCTCATGTGACTCCACCGTATCCGAACGGTCCACCTTATGCTCCACTTCCTCATCCCCTAAACAAGCATCCTCACCTAAAGAAAAACCCCACTCCTCAACCACTTTGAAATCCATCAGCACCCCGTCCACCACAACTTTAGCAATAACATTAATCACCTTAAGTGACGAAGTAGCCACCAAGACTCGCGCAAAATCCAACCTTTCTTTTTCTAATGTAAACTCATCTACTTGCATCAATCTTCCACTATCACAGACACAAAGCTTGAAAAAATTTAAATTCCAGGCATGTAATGGCACACCATAAATCCGAACCCACGCCCCTCTTTCATGACCCACAATTTCCTTGTTCCATCTAACCGAAGAGGAGAAAAATTTTCCAAAAAAATTTGCTGCCTCGAATAAAAGGCTACTGACATCCCCTTCATCCGTAGTTCTCAAAAAAACCTTATCTGCACCCAACGGAATGACATCAAGGGTCTCAAAACCAGCGTAAAAAATACGTCATTGTAACACCGAAATTGCTTCTCCATTCAACATTGTCGCCACCAGGCCATTAGTAACCCACGATTCATCGTGAATTACCAAACGATAAATGGGAATATACTGCAATTTCGGTTGCTCCACCAATTTACTAACATTTTTCGCAACAGACAAGATATTTGCATCCTCTCTTCCCACCACACCTGCGGCCACATCCTCCCTCATCACCACATTCTTTTTTACACCCTCCGTATTTTTTGCTCCCTCGGACTTACTTTTTTCTCCCTCTATAATTTTGTCTCCCTCAACACGCTTCCCTCCCACAGCTTGTGATTTTCCAAACCTATCGAAACTAGCAACCTTGGCTACCACCCTCCAATCTCTGAACCACACATTATTTAAAGCTTTCAACAATTTTTCTACATCCCTCACCTTACAATAACGCACAAAACCAAAAGCCCCACCATTAACGTTACGCTTTCTAGCCAAATACACATCCTCCATAATACCACACACAACAAAACTTTGTCGCAACGAAGAATAGGAAATATCATGCGGAACATTTGTAAAATAGAAAGAAACAATATCTTGTTGCACCTTACCACCGTTAACTTGATGAGCTTGATTTTGTCGCCGTGATTCAGACCTATAAACCTTCCCAGGCTGCGTGAAACCAGTCCCAATACCTTCTTCTAACTGTGCGCTCTCCTCACCATGATTAAGGTAATTCAGAAGCACGTCATGCCTGACCTGTAGTGTGTAACAGTCCGATTTTCGCTAGATTTATTTTATTATTTATTTATATGTGTTTATATGTGCTGGTATGTGATTAATTGCCTCTGTGTGTATTTTGTTTGGCATTATTAGAATTCGGTGTCAGAAGGGTATTTTAGTCAATTTGGACTTAGGGGGTATTTTGGTCATTTTGCGAGCAAGGGTAAATAAGTAATTTTATGGTGAGGATTATTTTTAGCGTTGCAAGTGAGAACCATTATTTTACTAAGTTACTATTCAATAGTGGTAATTAGTTTTGAACCGGTAATTATTCGATAACTTTTAACCGTAGGTGGATAGAAACTTTGGGAGTTAGTTTATAAGAGTTTTGAGCCCATTAGACTTTTAAGGGTTAAGCCCGTTAGTGTGGACACTATTTAAACGTTAGTCTTTGAGGAAATTAGGTCACCTAGTATCATTTGTTCATTTCATATAACATTTTGAGAGTGGTAGAGAGAGAAAGTTCAAGAGAAGGAGAAAAATGGTTAGAAAGAGGGAAAGCTTGAAGAACCAAGAGGTGATAGAGATTCTAGGAGCTTAATTGAAGCTTTTGCTAGGATTATTTCTTATTGAGGTAAGGGGGCTAGTTTTCATTCATAATCTCTTTGTATAATTTCTTTTTTACTTCTACCCATAAGTGCTTATTTGTGAAAAGTGATTATTATGATTTTAATTGATAAAATTTGTGCTTATGCTTTGATGTAATGTTGGGTATGTGAATTTGATGTGAATTAAGTTGTTGATGATGAAATTACATGCTCAAGATGTGTATATATGTATACTTTATGTTTTCACTCAAAATTGATGAAATATAATGTTGTTGTTGATGAATTCATGATTGGTTGTTGTTGTTGCTGTTGTGAGATGTTGTTGTTGATGAGTGATGCCATAGGTAATCATAATCATTGAACTTGCTATGAATTTGTGTTGTTCTTGAGGGTTTTTATGAAAATTGGGTCACATGGTGATTTGTGTTGAAATGATGTTTTGATTTCAAGTTCTATATAGTTTTGAGTGTCTTTTATGTACATAAACCTATAAACAACCTTTGGGAACAAATCTGGATGTTGGGGGATCAAAATTTGGGTTTTTGGGTGAAAAATGGTGTAAAAACCGTAACAACGGGGGAAAACTCGCTAGAAACTCACTATTGGCGAATTCTGTCTGGAACATTTTCGCTATTAGCCAAATATTCGCTATCAACGAAATTGCATAGTGACAGCATTCCCTGTTTCGCGTTCTTGCATCTTTTTCACACATTTATGTTTTGAATTGGTCTTTGGTGTAAACATAAAAGTTTTAGATAATTGAATTAGCTTTCCAATGGTTTTGGTTTGATATCAATATGAATTTTAGATTTTGAGTTATGATGAAAACACTCCAAGTAGGTCTTGGAGAAATTTTAAGTAAACTTAGCATGACTATTTCCAAGTCAACCCAAAACTCGTGGTTTGTTTCCAAACTTCAAAACTAGAAGTATTAGGAGTTCAATTAAGAGGTTTAAGAGTATTTAACCTATGTCTTATTGAATCTAACTTGGTTTTATTTTGAAAATGATTTGGTTTTGCAATATAGAAGAAATGATACGAACTTGTCGTAACTTTATGATTTTGATGATTTTGTTGTAGTCGGCCGGCGAAATGCACATGTATATTCAACTACACTCATATGTGATCTAAGTGTATACATAGTCGAGACCCTAGAGTTTATTTACTTGGTTTTGGTTAATTTGTCTCAATTGTTTTAAAGTTGTAAAATGATAGACGAACTTTGTCGAAAATGATCTTTAAGACTAAATACTTGGCAAATCTTTTGTGAATAGTTTTATATGATTATATGAAGATAATTGAATGATTGATATGTGTTGAATATGATATTTATCTTAGTATGAAGTATTTTCTCCTTTATTTGGATTGTGAGAAATAATATGATGTTGTTGATTGATTGTGATATCGTTGGTGAATACATATATGTTAATTGATTGTGATATTGTCGGTGAATGCATATATGTTAAGTGATGGTGATTTTGTTGGTGATTGCATATATGACAAATGAATGGTGATGATGTGGTGAATTGTTTGTGAACATATGCATTGTTGTTGAGTCATATGTTCATGCATACATGAATGATGGTGAGGGATTTTATATCCAAAATGTAAGACGGGTGTGAAATCTTACATACGATGTTTTGTTGCATCGAAGGTGACGACCTTGAGGTGATTTGGTACTGCATGCATCTAGAGGAGTCTAGAACATTGCATGCATTTGAATAGTTGATGAGTCGTGTCATAATTGAATATGTGACTTGGTGAATTTGTGCATTGGTGAAATTTGGTGAATGTTGTGATTATATGGATTGGTGTATATGTACATTGGTGGATTTTTGTTGATGATTCTAGGCTCTAATTGCATGTCATACTTGCTTGTGCTTATACACTTGGTGAATCTATTTGATGATAATAATTTTGGTAATAGTAATGAGGTGAGAATTGTATATGTATATATGTATGATTTAGTGATTCCTTTGATAATGATGATTGCTTGCTTATAACTTGAAATGATGAATTGTACTTGTTGAGTTAAGTATGCTAAATGAAGAATAAGGTGAGTAATCCTTTCATTGATTGATGTTGATAAATGATTAGCTTATGTTGATGACTTGATTGAGATTGAATATGCTTGCTATGCTATGTTAGTATTGTGTATGGAATGGGGGATGGATATGTATATGTGATATGCATGAATCCTTGAATGCTTATGTTTGTTTATGTTGATTATGATTCATGTGAAGCTAACCCTCAGTGGTCTTGGACCGCCTACCTGTTTGTATGAATGGGTAGACGACGTGCAGGAGTAGTTGTTGATTGTTTGGTGAGTGCTTGGATAGCGGGAGCTATCTCTGTTATCGGTCTTTGGATTCTTAGAGTAGGCTCTGATCTAGGATGTTTGTCTTTATGATTATTCTAGATTGACTATGTTGGATTTATGTTGTTGAGATTTTGATCATGTATCGGGATTTGGAGATTTTATATGATGATGTATATTGATCTTATGACATGTATATTTTGGAGATGTATGACTTATATCCGCTATGATTGTTGAGAAATTTTATATATGCATGTTATTGGAATTTTGAGTTGAAGACTTAGCGTCTATTTCTTAAATATATGCTTTATTCGCGTGTTTTATCGCTTTAATAGAAATAGGGCGTTACATTGTGCAACATCGCTGTAAAGAATCATGTCTTTGGATCAATCACGAAAAAAATGATGATGATCATAGCTGCTGAAATAATCATAGAAACTGTCTTGATCGGAATAAAACTGTTGTCCCTCTGGAAACCTGTACTGAGATGTTGAAGCTGACCTAACCCTAACCCTAGACTGCATGTACCTCTGCTGCCTTGAACCTCCTTGCCTCTGATCCTCACGAACCCTGTCCCATCTTTCCTCAACCTGTTTTGGCGCTTTCCTTCGTCTCGGTCTTACAACAGACCACTCTCCCCTAACCCCCCCGTTTGGTGGCACCCTGCTTTGAACCTGATCCCCCCTAAAGTATCTCACAACTGGCGATGGTGAACGTCGGCGCTGTGGCCCTCGGTGGTACCAAGGGTTACCGCCTTTCTCTCGCACACGACCACACTCACGTTCGCTCATATTTTTTTAATTGTTTATTTTTCCCCTTGAGGTTTTCTGATTTTAAAATCCGAAATCATTTTTCACTAATTCGGATTTTATAATCCGAAATATGTTTATGTAAATTTGCAATCAAAATGTCTCTCATTTCAGTAGTTGTGAATTTTGCTTTTAAAAACAACAAAAAAATAAAGTAAAAAAAAATGCTAAAAACATGTCAAATAAAATCATAAAAATATAAAAATACCACCAAAAATTCTAAAAATCAAATAAAACTACTACAATTTTTTTCCGGATTTTTACGAGAATATGAAAAATTAGAAAATAAAATAAAAAATGGGTCTAAACAATGAAATTTTGGATTTTGAAGGGCAGAGTCCCGTAAGAAGTTCCTTATAGGGGAGTCTTGATCCTTGATTTTTTTCTTCTTATTTTCTGGGGAAGTTTCGGAGAAATCTGATCAAGTAGGCAGAAAACCAGATTTTTGACTAAGAACAGTTAACAATGACCCAAAATAGAAGGATGAGAGTTAAGAAGATTAATATTATCCATAAAATGACTATCCATGTTACAAACATGTTTAGTATTTGTGTTGATACATTTCAGATTATATAATCCGAACTGTTTTTCCCTTGGAAGGGGTGTTTAGGGGGTGTTCGGATTATATAATCCGAAAAAATCAATGAACGCCTCCAATTTTTTGAAGTTTTCGGATTATAAAATCCAAATTAGTGAAGAGCTCGTTTTTTCACCCTATAACAAAGGAAAAACTTAGTTTGAATTTTAAAATCCAAAAATCACATGGGCATTTTTGGAAAAATCACAGGGCAAGTGAGAATGACGGGGGTGAAAAAAGTAATAGTCTTTTATGAACTTGATCATGTTGTCCTACCAACTGACATAGTTCTGTTAGCAGACAAAATGATCAAGTTCAAAACAAGCTCTTCATGTTCAGATCAGTCGGATAAGTGTTTATAAGATGAGAGATGAAGAAAGAGAATGTGTTCAATATGCTATTATTAATTTGATGATACTGCCCTGTCAACTGACATATTTATATTGACATAGCACCAAGGTCAATTCAAAATAACCTCTTTGTGTTCAAATCCGCCGGATAAGTGTTTATGGTTCTTTGTTGAGTTTATAGTAAATGAACCAAAAACACCTATTTATAGAAGTTTATGTACGTCGTGGACCACAAAAAATGACGGTGCAACTTGAACCACACAAAATTGCATGCAAAGATGGTTAATTACCGCAGACACCAACTTCAAGTTAACAACCGTTGCGCTTTGTTAATAGAGACATAGCAACATTCTTTACAAAATTGATGTTTTTTTTATCACCAAAACTTTACTTCAATCATACATTCATTCTTTCTGATCATTTATAAAAGAAACATAATAAAACTAAAGTCATTTATTCATTAAAAAAAGAAACGAATAAGTCATTAATTTACATCAAAATTAAAAATAATATCATTGAATGTACATGAACAAGAATAAACAAAAGGGTTATCAGGTCTTTACTCCCCTGTAATATAGGTCATTTTTGGTTTTCCCTCCTGTAAAATATTTTTTTGATTTACCCCCTGTAAAATATTTTTGTTTTGATTTACCCCCCTAATAGGCCAAACAAAAACGAAAAATTTTTGAAAAAAAAAAAAAAATGGATTTTGTTTG
>Ga0228711_1003213_pt1 | contig 25359 bp, 12 predicted proteins | sample MedpolnodulmetaG_2_FD_177996 | JGI IMG/M metagenome (GOLD analysis project Ga0228711, IMG submission 177996) | Root nodule microbial communities from Medicago polymorpha collected in Santa Monica, California, United States - brown nodules | ecosystem: Host-associated > Plants > Roots > Nodule... | reverse complement strand
CAACTTAACGGAGGGACCATTTTGATGGACGCCTGTAAAATTCAGGGACTAAATAGCTATTTCGCAAAATTCAGGGACGAATTTGGCCGATGCGTTAAAATTCAAGGACGAAATTGAGGTATTAGTCATTAATTAACATTTGTGACCATAGTGCACAAGTGAAAAAGTCTTACATCGTGTATAAATTGATTTTCATCGTTAATAAATTAAATGAAACATGACGTGACGTTTTAATCTAATAGTGAAAAAGACACATGGGCACGGAGCAAGACCATTTTGTTTGCGCATGTTAGACAAACCCCATATGTAGACCGTTTTATTTGATTTTTTTTTTAAAGTGTCTTATTTGAGCTTATTAAGTGCTTATAACATAAACTGTAATTGATATTATTAATATATCTCAGGGTTTGTGTATGGACTTCCCTCTTGCTGTTTCTCCTAGCAATATTTAATGTTGGCAATATCGTCAACAGATTTACTAGGGTTGCTGAAGAACTTTTTGGCATGTTGATTTCAGTCTTGTTCATTCAGGAGGCAATTAAGGTGAGTCAGTATGTGACTGAAATCTATCTCAACTGAAGATAAAAATTAAAATATGATTTTGCTTGAAAAGGAGTCTAATACAAGTTTACTGAAATAATGCAGGGAATGATAAAAGAGTTTAGTGCTCCTAAAAATGAAAACTCAATTTCAGAACAGTACCAATTTCATTGGCTTTATGTGAATGGTTTGCTAGGCATTATATTCACATTTGGCCTTCTCTATACAGCATTGAAGAGCAGAAGAGCAAGATCTTGGTTATATGGGACAGGTTTGTCATTATGATAGATTTGAGTTGAGGCATAATTGTTACTTCTTGAATCTTGAATTCATTTGTTTGTTAAGCTATTTTGCACAAAGCGTCTTTGGTGTCCGACACGTATAAGTGTCTGACATTCATACGATACTGAAACATGTAATTATATTCAACCACTTCTACTTTTTTATAATATTATTTGTATTTATATGTTCAGTGTTCGTATCGTGTTTGTGTTTGCATCAGTGTGTCATAGTTGTTAAAAGTATATATGAGGAATATTTATATGACATGGTCTTATTTATTGGTTAGGTTGGTTGAGAAGTTTTATTGCAGACTATGGTGTACCTTTCTTGGTGGTGGTATGGACATGTGTGTCATTCTCAGTGCCAAGCAAAATACCTTCTGAAATTCCAAGAAGACTAGTTGCTCCTCTAGCTTGGGAATCTACATCTTTACACCATTGGACAGTTATCAAAGTAATTCATCTTGAAATAAAGCCTTGTTTGGATTATCTAACTTTGCAGTTGTGGGAAATATTGATTTCAATTTATGCTGCAGGACATGGGAAGGGTTTCTCCAACATATATTTTTGCTGCTTTTATTCCTGCCTTGATGGTAGCAGGGCTTTACTTCTTTGATCATAGCGTTGCTTCTGGGATGGCACAGCAGAAGGAGTTTAATCTCAAGAAACCTTCTGCATATCATTATGACATATTCTTACTTGGATTTGTGGTATATAAATACATATATTCCCTTTGTAAATACTATTAGAAAGTGGCAAAAACCTAATGCTTTGTTTTGGCAAAAACATTCCAGACTTTGATTTGTGGACTACTTGGCTTACCTCCTTCAAATGGTGTTCTGCCTCAATCTCCTATGCATACTAAGAGCCTCTCAGTTCTCAAGGGTCTGGTAGGTGAATGACTATTGTAGTTTTTATAAAGCATAGGAGAGAAAGTTTTTGAAAAAAGATCTTAGTTTGGTGAAGTCTTGTATAGTTGATACTTGATACATGATACAATATTATAGTGGTTTTTGATCCATGTAACTAACCTCACATAATGAAAATAGACATTGTTTGTTGTTGAGTATATATGACTCATATTCGCTGATAAGTAGACCATAATATTTAAACAAAGTTTTGTATTCCATAACTATAAGCATTGCATTTTGCACGGCAGAAAACTTTAGAGTGAATATTATAATCTTTTGTAAAGCATTAGAGAGAAAGTTATAGAAAAGATGCGAGTTTGGTAGAGTCCTTCATAGTTGCACTAGGTTGTGTAGATATGATTCGTTATATGATATTATAATGTCGTTTGATCCATGTAACAAACCTCATGTATTCTCTGATAAGTGGGCACAGGTATTTAAACAAAATTTTGTACTTTCTAACACTGAGCATTGCATGATAAAAAAATCATCATGCACTCTTATGCCAGTTTGAAAGTGACATTGACACAATTGACCGAACTATGTGATCAATCGTTGTTCTCTTGTGGGTCTATTCATTTGCTTACCTAAGAGCCGGATTAGCTGTTCTAAAATTGGTGGGGGTTGTCATTTGTATTAATGATTAAATTAAATGGGATACTTTTGATAAGGTAATTTATGAAATTGTAGATGATCAGAAGAAAGATGGTTGAAAGTGCCAAGGAAAGCATAAAAAAGAAAGCTAGTAACTCTGAAATCTATGGAAAAATGCAAGCAGTGTTTGTAGAAATGGACAGCAGCCCAGTTGTAAGTCTTTTAATAGTATAGAAATTGACATTTGATCTTGTTCTTTCAAATAAACACAATTAACAAATAGTAAAGTTATGTATTGGCTTTGAAGTACTCACACAAACATCAGACACAACACTAACACACTATCGGTAATAATTTGAAAAATGAAAGTAATCGAGTGCATCAACATGTGTCGGTGTTAGACGCTAGATACACCTTCAATCTAAATTACTTATTGGCTATGAATTATTGACACAAACACACACACACCACACACACACGGCAGAACCACTGCCACAACACCCATAATAATTTAAAAAAAGGGAAGTAATTGAATATAACCATATGTGTTAGTGTCGCGTTGGCGTTGAACACCGTCTTCAATCTAAAGTGTTAGTGCAACATAGCTTATTTTTCCCAAACATGATTAAATTTCAGACTTCTGTGGAAAGGGAACTAGAGAACTTAAAAGAGGTAATCCTAAAAGGTGAAGATAAAGGAGAAAACAAAGATACATTTGATCCTGAGAAGCATATTGATGCATGCTTGCCTGTTAGAGTAAATGAGCAAAGAGTGAGCAATCTTTTACAATCACTCTTTGTTGGAGCATCAGTCTTTGCCATGCCTGTCATTAAGAAAATTCCAACTTCTGTTTTGTGGGGATACTTTGCATACATGGCCATTGATAGTCTTTCTGGTAATCAATTCTGGGGAAGGATACTACTTCTCTTTGTGTCACCTAGTAGGTGGTTCAAGTAAGTACAAGTAACTGTAAAAATTTCATTTCCTTGTCAATTATTTATTTCATTGAATTTCTTTCTACTAATATAGGTAATTCTAAATTGTGGTCCACGACTGCAATAGTGGCCGCATTGGCAGCATTTGTCTATATTTTACCGCAATGTATAAGACCGCAGCGTAACTGCAACTAGAGATGCTAAAAAAAATCTAAAAGCCGAACAGTGACGGATAGTTCATGAACTAAACTGAGGTAGTTCGGTTTAGTTCATGAATTATCTGTTACAGTTTGATTTTTAGGTTTTTCAAACAGTCATATGGTTTGATTCACAAAAAATCAGTTTGCTTTTAAATTATATTGTTCTGTTTTCTGTAACTAAAGGTAACTTTGGTTCGGAAACACAACCGGTACACCGAACTTTTATACCGGATCAGTTTGGGATGAACTATTAACAATCCGGTTCAGTTCTATCGGACTGTTGTAATGGCTCAGTTCAATCTTTCTTCTTATACCAAACCGAGAACAGTTGTAACCGCAATTTAAAATCATGTTAACGTATCAAATCAACTTATTTTTGCAGGTTATTGGAGGGGCATCATGCTTCCTTTGTGGAAACAGTACCAATTAGATACATAGCCTTCTTCACAATTTTCCAATGCGTGTATTTCTTGGTTTGTTTTGGAGTGACATGGATTCCAATAGCTGGAATCTTGTTTCCTTTGCCATTTTTTTTACTGATCTTGGTGAGGCAGTATATCCTCCCCAAGCTCTTTAGTCCTCACCACCTTAAAGAACTAGATGCAGCTGAATATGAAGAAATTGCTGGTGCTCCAAGAAGTGTATGCAATGCTTAATTCCCTATACCACTATTTGATCTCAATTCTAATTTATTTACACATTAATGTCTATGAAATATAGACACTGGCACTGAACACGACACTGACATGTAGATATCGGTAAAAATATAGAATGTGAAAGTGTTCCTTTACTTTTTTTCAGCAAATGGATTCACCTAGCTTTGGATCAATGGAAATGTCTGATAGTGAAATATTAGATGAATTAACTACAAGCAGAGGAGAGTTGAAGCTCAGAACTCTAAGCTTTAGAGAGGAAAGACATGGTCAAGTAAGTGGTGACCAAAGACTACAATTAAATTGCTTTTTTTAGTGTCTCTTTGAATTGACTTATTTTAATTTATTTATTGACATAAATACTTGTGAGAACGTTTGAAAGAATTTATAGAAACAATTTATGACAGGTATATAAGTTGTTTTCTCCTTATTTCCATAAACTCTCCCGAATAGGTTTTAAAGATAACTTATGGATTATATATATGATAAGTGTTTTATTAGGTTGTTTTATCCAATGTTTTTTTTTTATTTGAAAAAAAAACTGGTTTTGTTTGTTTGAATGTCAATGATTTGCATTGCATGCAGGGAATCTATCCTAGTCCTAATCCTAATGAAATAACATGTGAAAATGAATCACCAAATTAAATAGCTAAGGACTTGGAGAAAATATGGAAAGTGGTTACCGTTTCTATCTCTAGAAGAAAAAAAAGAGAAAGATATCAACTAAGGTCAAGTTTTGCATGGTGGCTCAGTGTGTAAGTTTGTGAAATTGAGAAGTACAACTAGATAATTGATATATAGCACAATGTTTGTTCTTTATATTGTGAATATAAACTACCAAACATCATAGATGCATGTACTTTCTTTTTATTGGTAAGACATGGTGCTTGTCTTTGTATAATTGCTCATGTTATGCACTGTGGATATAAATCTTCGTTGATATATTGCAGCACAACTAGAGCAAAGGCACTTTAATATATGTTACTAGCTTGAGATGATGTGGCAACAAGGGATGTAAATTTTACCCATATTGACGTATATCTATGCATAGTGTGTGAGTGGTTTGGAAAACCATGCATACCTTACTAGATATTCACAAATAAAATAAAAGTGTGTTTTTTCTACTACACAAATAAAATAAGAGTGTGTTTTTTCTACTATTTATTGATGAGGAAGAGAATATTATAGAATCCATACCTATATGTAATTTTACCTAAAATTACTAATACTCATTGCGTTTAAAGGTTGTATTTGATTTTTTTTTTTTTAAATTCAATATTCCGGTTAAATATCTATTCAAATGATCAAATCTCACCGTACATTTTTTATAAGCACATTTCAAAGTTCAAAGTTAACAATGTCAAACTAAACCAAACGAATTGGTTGCTTTTGAAGTGTGTTAAAAATTTATCTCTGTTTAGACTTGTGAGATAAATGCACTAGATTTAGCTAATAATGTGTACTAAGTGTTGATGAAGTACTAACAAAAAAATTTTGTTAAAATAATATTTAAATTTACTGACTTATGTTTGATTGATTGAAGGTCGTCTCCTATCCTCTTAATATGTTAAGGTCCCATTTCCTTTTCTTGATCTAATCCCATATATAAATATAGACACGCATATATAAAAAGTAACATGTCGAATATAAAATTGAGGTATCCTATTTTATGATAAACTTACCTTCTCCTGTTTATTCATTTAGTGAAACTAATATTTACTGTAGTTGCAATGGAAAATTTATATCTTCGTGTTCAAAAAAGTATTTTTAAAGAAGAGAGAAGAAAGGAAGAAGGGAGATATATATATAAAAAAAATAAATAAATAAATGTTGATAAAAAAATTAAAACGGTCATTGAGAAAATAATCGCTTATTGTAAAACATTATGGTACCCCTGGATAAACCAAATAGTCGCTTATTTTTAAAGGTGAACATTATAGTATCTACCTTTAGATAAATCGAATAAAATAAAGAGCAATGATACATAGACATACTTAGGTGGCATACATCATTGTACCTCCACATAGAAATGCAACACGTGGCATTCTCTCTCCCTCTCTCTCTCTAGATCTCTCATTACTCATCACTCAACGTGTGTCATGTTTTGGTTGGTTGTGAAAAGGGTGGTACAATGTGTGTATGGGAAAAGGGTGTCAATGTATCTTTATTCTAAAATAAATTGCGGATAAGTAGAGGGAATCTAAACTCTTATTTTACATATAAAAACCATCTCAAATTACAACTATGTAGATGTAGATGAACCTAAACCTAGATATTGTTGTTCCTTCTTTATTAAGATTAGAGCTCTCAAAACGGGCGGTCCGACCAAAAAGCCGGGTTGAAAAATAGGCTTGAAATATACTATCCGAGTTCGGCCCTACATCGGCCGCGGGCTAAACGAACCGGCCCGTATTAAAAATTACATTTCTTTTATAAAAAAATACTATCAAATAATCCTATAATTTTTTTTATAAATAATATTTTTAATATGTTTAAATAATGTCTATCACAAAAATAAATTGTAAACATTTTCGTACAAACGTCGTAAACTAAAATTGTGAGGAAAGTAATTTTAAATAAATTAGATATGTTATGATTATAAATATTTATATATTCGATCTTTAAAATTATAAATAACGAAACGAGTAAATATAATTTTATATTACATTTATATTTCTGTTAATTCAATGAATTTTCACTTTTATTTTTTACTTTGATAATCAACTAAGTAAAGAATTATTTAAAATATATATATAATTTATAGGATTTTTTTTGTTATGCGGGCTACCCGCGGTCCGTTCGGGCTAGCTCTAATGGGTACCGGGCTTTTTAGGGTCAAACTAAAAAACCCTATTAAAATTTGGGCTCAATATTTAAGGCCCAAGCCCTATAATTAGTCGGGCGAAACGGGTTGGCCCATACTGCTCTGCCCGTTTTGACAACTCTAATTAGGATAGTATTATGAAGCTAGAGAGTAAACAAATTAAAAATGAAATTTAGCGGGTGTTTCTAATGAGAATCACTCTTATGACTAAATCGTAAAATTAAGAGAAAGGAAATGACATTTTAGAATAACTTTTTGGATAATTTTCTATCATACTGTCATTATGATTTTTACTTTCTCTTCCCTCTATATATATTGTTGTACTAAAAGAATGTATGAGAAGAATGATGTTTCAAAAGTTGTCGTGAAACATTTATATTATTACCATTACTCTAAAATTAATGATATGAAGTTACATTATAAATTTTTTTGTTGAATTTAATATATAAAATTATTATTTTTCAGTTAATAGACGAAATGACAAGAGTCATTAAAAATTCTCACGCGTAAATAGAGAATTAAGTATTTGAATCTCATTCACAATAACTAATTAATGATAATCATTTATTCATTATGTTTATCTCTTTGAAAACCAACATTAAATAAAATAAGTTGTTTATCTCTTTGAAAATTAACATTAAATTAAATAAAGTAAGTTTTTTTTTTTTTAGGAAAAATTAAATAAAGTAAGTTGGAACTCAAGTTCAATGTGGCGTAAAATACCCTTCTACGTGGCAATATTAGTACCGTTACATTTCCCTCCATTCCAACCACTTCTAACATACGCCGAGTGCACAAATTCATCTTCCCACCCTTAATTCAACAACCTACACCCCATAGCGCACGTTAGACACAACCATACCTCTATATACATTTCATTTCATAACGCGCGCGTAACACTTTTCTTCAAAATCGAAAAACCAAAACCAAATGCGATTAACTTCTTCTTCTTCAATGACATTCGGGTCGGGTTCTATGATATGGTTTCGAAAGGGTATTCGGATCCACGATAACCCGGCACTCGAATATGCCACACGAGGGTGTTCTAATCTTTACCCTCTTTTTGTTATTGACCCGCATTACATGAAACCCGACCCAAATACATTCTCACCCGGTTCATCACGTGCGGGTCTGAACCGGATAAGTTTCTTGCTTGAGAGTCTCAGTGATCTTGATGTTAATCTTAAGAAGATTGGTTCGAGATTGTTGGTTCTTAAGGGTGATCCCAGTGAAGTTCTTATTCGGTGCTTGAAAGAGGTATCAAAAGTAAATTTGAATGTTTTTTTTGTTACTATTGTTGTTGTTGCATTGTGGAAGTTAATTGTTTTAAGTGTTTGTTTGGATGGGATTTTTATAAAAACTGATTTTTGAATTAAATAAGAGACCATTTCTTAGAGATTATTTTTGTGAAAAATCACTTTTTTATAACTGAAACTCATTTAGTTGTTTCATATAGTTCAAATATTAAACCATATCTGTCATTAGTGGTTTTAAATTTTAATAGTGTGTTTTGTTTATGCTTTTAATTAATTACAATCTAAAATAATGATTTTTTTTAAATGAGAAACTGTTTTTGATAGTTTATGCCTTTATGGACAAAACTTTAATGAGTGTGTGGTGGATAAAGTGATAAGTGATAAATGAAGCATGGACACTTCTCCGATTAGGCGTGTCCCAGTGTTGGACACGTGTTGTGTCCGACACGACAACGGCACTTATAATTGCACTGAATTATGTAATTTTCTCAAATTATTAGCGGTGTCGGAGTGTCGGTGTTCTTGTCGTGTCCGTGTTTGTATCCATGCTTCATCGTAGGATAAAGTTAAACAAAAAGTAATTTTTATTGGTATTTTTTGGGTGTGAACGGGTATCTCTTCTCGGATCAGATAGGACCGCAATAGATGACAAAACTCTAAGTTAGGAGATTTAATATCGTTGCATTCTCAGGGCTGGATTCAAATCCATGACCTCTGGTTAAAATTGGAAGGATCCTGTACCATCTCATCCAAGTGCTTTTGGGTAGAGATTTTTATTAGTATAGACAAACACAAATCAGCTTTGGGTTTTGTAGTGAAGTTATGTGTTTGATTATATATACTCTCTGAATCAAATTTGCCATATAAGTTAGTATAGATTTGTCAACTTAGTGCAAAAATTGTATATTTTATTACTCTTAGTTTGGCTGATGTTTGGAGGTAAAATCAATTTTGACATGTTACAAACTTAAAATCACTCTCTCAAACGTGATTTTGAATGAAATTGTTATAAAGAAGAATTCATATTAAAGTAATTTGTATTTGAACTTTTCTGTTGAGCAAATTTGACATGAAACTTGGCAGAATTGCAAATTTTTGTTATCGCATCTAGTCAAGCTGAGATTTGGAGGTAAAATCCATTTTACATTTTACTAACAAACATGACAAAATCACTTTTAGCCCATTGATCACAAGTTTGGTATATGGACAAAAGTTATGGTAGTTAACTCTGTTGGTTATTTTGGTTGATGCAGTGGAACATTGGAAAGTTATGCTTTGAGTATGACACTGATCCATACTATCAGGCTTTGGATATTAAAGTCAAGGTAATGAGCACTGTTGTAGAAAGTTAATGCAAATGCACTATATGATGTGGACATGAGATTTAACAATAAGTTGAAGGCATATTTAATTTTTGTTTTGGTTATTACAGGACTATGCTCTTAAGGCAGGAATTGAGGTTTTTTCTCCTGTAAGCCACACACTTTTCAATCCAACAGATATTATACAGAAGGTGAGTTTGAAGCTTGAAGAGATTTATCTCCGATTTGACTACTTTTTTTTTTACCAATTAATTATTTACCACTGATTTTCAAAGGTTTTCTGTTGTTATTACTTATTATTGTTGTTCTGATTCCATTAATTCATGATCAATTTGTCCATGGTCTTCTGCTGATGCCAAATCAGAATGGAGGGAAGCCGCCTCTTAGTTATCAATCGTTTGCGAAGCTTGCAGGAGAACCGCCATCTCCTCTCGCAACTAAGTATTCTTCACTTCCTCCGGTCGGCCCTCTTGGAAGTTGCGATGTTTCTGAAGTTCCAACAATCAAAGACCTTGGATATGAAGATGATCAACTGGTATGCATATTATATTTCAAAATTAATAATCCTTTGGGAACATCTAATTAGAGAAGTAAATTTCAGGAGTTCTCTCCGTTCAAAGGCGGTGAATCAGAAGCATTGAAGAGATTGGAAGAATGCATGAAAGACAAGGTACTTTGAACATTCTAGTATTAAAAAATTAAAATCTGTAAGGTCTATTTCACGACTCACGCATCCAATTCATCAATGTTTACATATAAAATTGATGTTTCTTGCTGAAAGATCAACTGCTTGTAATATAACATACTACACTATTTTAGCTTCTTTTTTTTTCTTCTTTTGTGTAATTTGTAAATGCCTTAATTTCTTTTCTTTTTTTATGATTTCAGACGTGGGTGGCAAACTTTGAGAAACCCAAGGGTAATCCATCTGCATTTCTTAAGCCAGCAACAACTATTTTATCACCTTACTTGAAAGTAAGTCTAAAACTGTAAAAGTTGCATTGCTTAACATGTCTCTTTGGCTTGATTGAACTACTAACCTTACTTGAACCTTAAGTTTCTCTTATATATTTCTTGCTTGTTGTTGATCTCCTTGCAGTTTGGTTGTCTCTCTTCCAGATATTTCTACCAATGCATTCAAGATGTATATAAAAGTTTGCCAAAACATACTTCACCACCTGTGTCTCTTCTAGGACAGGTAACATTATCTCCAGAAGTTAGTACAGTATTGTTTGTCGAGCTCCACTTCCGAAATTAAAAAGGTTATCTTGTTGACATGTGCAGTTGTTGTGGCGAGATTTCTTTTACACCGCAGCTTTCGGTACTCCAAATTTCGATAGGATGAAAGGCAATAGGATATGCAAGCAGGTGAGACAGCAATCAATGGTTACTGAAGTTTAAGAAAGAAATAGATGTTATCATTTGGTGCATTCAGCTTACACAACTTATGACTAGAAATTTTGAATTCTACATTAGCACATGAAATACTTCTGCATCAAAACATAAAATATCACTAGCTAGCTCATTATGTTTATGCTTCAAGAGTCCTTATTTCTATTGTACACTTACATACCTATGTCCTTGTAATCATTATTGACTATTACTATTTGGTTGTTCTTTATTGATAATCCTTTGTTAAAAGCAAACATATACTTATTAATCATTATATATGTTGTTTTGAAATTTATTTATTTTAATTTGTAGATTCCTTGGAAGGATGATGGTAAACTTCTGGAGGCTTGGAGAGATGCTAAGACAGGATTTCCTTGGATTGACGCTATCATGGTCCAGGTTTGGGTTTTGACATCCTTTTTTTCAAATAGAGCAATTATAAATGGGGGTTTTACTTTGAAATTTCATGCTTCAAATCATGTGTACTACGACACTTTTTTCAGCCTTCTCATTCAGAAAATGCATTTAAAACCATATTTTTCTGTGTAGCTACGCCAATGGGGTTGGATGCATCATTTAGCACGACATACTGTTGCATGTTTTCTAACTCGAGGTGATCTGGTATATGACATTGATACTCTCAAGCTTGCCAATTTTTTTCATATTCCATTATTCTATACCAATTTTTTATTTTTTTGTTTATGGCAGTTTCTTCATTGGGAAAAAGGACGTGACGTCTTTGAGAGGCTTCTGATTGATTCAGATTGGGCAATTAATAATGGAAACTGGATGTGGCTCTCATGTTCATCTTTCTTTTATCAGGTATGAACTAATTCTGAATTTTCAGTACAAAGTGATTAAATTTTCTGTTTCAGAGGTTGAATCCTGAATGTTTCACTGACATTTTGTACATTTATCATCTCTGATGATCAGTATAATCGTATTTATTCCCCAACCACATTTGGTAAGAAGTATGACCCTAATGGTGACTATATTAGGCATTTTCTCCCAGTCTTAAAAGGTAATTTTAAGTTCCCTCATTTTCACCATCTTCTAGTACCTAGTAAATTCTCATTCATAAGATGTTATAACTTAGAATTGAATGTGGTTGAGCAGATATGCCCAAGGCGTACATCTATGAACCATGGACTGCTCCTCCAAGCATCCAAACCAAAGCAAATTGCATAATTGGAAAAGACTATCCAATGCCAGGTCAGTGCTGTCACTTAGTGTTAGAATAACAACTCTGGTTCTAAAGTAAGAAGATATCACACAAGAACACAAACTTTGATCATGATGTTTGGCCATCCGACGGGAAAGTTGTTGTTGCATTTTTCTACTATGCAATGAATTAGGTTTACTAAGTATGGTCCAGTTTACAACTTTACCTCTGAACCATACTGCGAGAACTTTGATATGCTACACTTGAGCATCTGCCCACTTATCAGCGAAAATGAGCCATACTCAATATCTTGCTTACTATCTTTTTCATTGGCTTTCATTAGTGTCATGTATGTTCTGCTGTGTTGCATCATACCATCCATTGCTGTAGTTTGTATTTCTGGTGGAAAGTTTTTTATGATATGCAGCTTCATATATTGAAAGATTTCTTTGGTTCGGATGAGGTGCTGCAAGGGAGGAGTATTAGATTCTCTTGAGAGGAAGTTGTATTTCTTTGATTTATATTTTGCTAATATTTCTTTCTTGCTAGTTTCTTATGACCCTGACATGTGAGGGTAGTTATGAAATGGATAGCTTTAATAACCTTTAGAACATATTATTGAGTAAGACTCATATTAACTGATAAGTGGAAGACGCTCGAGCATGCGGTACATGATACTCTGTAATCGTAAGTATTGCATAATGGATAAACTACAGCATCACCCTCTGCTATCAGAGACGTAAGCATAATTAGCCGAATTACGTTATCAACCGTCTGTGTTGTCACATATTTTCCTGATCAAATTGACATGTTTTGTTCTGATTGTATAGGATTTTATATATATTATCCATGTTTATGTTGTATAAACTATGTTTCAGTTGTTTCTCACGACTCTGCAAGTAAAGAGTGCAAAAGGAAAATGGGTGAGGCCTATGCATTAAATAAAGCACTGAATGGTTTGGTTAGTGAAGATGATCTGAAAAACTTGAGGAGAAAATTGGATGAGGGTGAAGAACAAGGAACTAAATCTAAAAGATCTAGGCAGCTGCTGATTGGCTGAGGAAAATTTATACTGGTTTTTTCAACTGTCATGCTTTGAGACTTTGAGTTGTAGTTTATTATGCAAGTTTGGAACATTGCTTAGCGTTTTCATGACATTTTGCGTATCAGACATGTATATAATGTAGTGCATATTAATATTACTAGTATCCTAGACTTGTAGGAGTAACTTGAGACCGATCCTAGCAGCTGTTGCATGTAAGGTAGTCTTATGTCATGAAAAGTTATTCTCTTCACTCTTGTAATGTAGTGCAATTCTTAGGGAATTGAATTAATTATTCCATAACTAATGTTAGTGTCACATACAGCACATTAGAGATATCAGAGATTGTGTTTTTATTTAATATTTTTAATAATGGTTTGTTATGTATTTCTTTCATGAGTTTAATTAGTATGTTTTATCTGTATACAATTATTTTACACATATATCCAATAATGTGTTGCCACGTCAATTTCATATGATATGTTGTCGCGTCAATGATGAATATGAAATTGACGTGGCAACACATTATTGGATGAATGTTTAAAATAATTGTACACCGACAAAGTATACTAATTAAATTCTTCTTTCATTCCAAATCTTTAGTGGTTTTAGTGTTTTATTTTTGTTTCAAAATATCGTGTTTTAGAATTTCAAGATAACTATACCCTCCATCTTTAGTGGTTTTAGTGTTTTATAATAATTCGGTTTTAGTTTGTTCGTCTCGTCTTTCATCTCTTCTTCCGGTAACCTCCTCTCATGAGATTCAAGTGTTCTTTGAAGATCTTCAATCTTCATATCACTATGTTTCTTCTATTTTTATCACCAAGCTATCAAATTGAGATGGTAAGATTCTAAGAATCTTTTCCATGATTTCTTTCTTAGAATTTCACCACATAGCTTCATCAGGTTCAGGTTGGTGATGGTTATAATTGTTGAGAAATAATCTTCAATCTTTTCATATTTCTTCATCTGTTATAGCTCATATTGCCTTCTCAATGCTTGTTGTCGTATCTTCTTCTTCACTTTATCATAATGTTTGAAGTATTTCACAAGCGTGTCTGAAGCTTCCTTTCAGCTGTTTGCATCTGCTATCTTTTCAAACACCTTATTATCCACAGTATTGATGAATATAGAAGAGTGATTTGTGGTCTTTCTTCTTTGCTTCCTTGTGCGTAGTTCTTTGAACCTCGATAAGATTTGCAGTAAGATTTTCAACTCCATTGTTAACAACTTCAAGCATGTCTTGAAATCCAAACCTTCATTTGTTTCACCCATTTTCCCCGGTTCTTCCCATTAAGAACTCGTAAATGTGCAGAGATATTACCATTTCTCTTCATTGTTAATCTTCTCTTCTCTTGTTGAATCGAACAAATTCTTGATACCAAAATGTTGGTGAACAAGTAGTTTTGTTTTTTGTCAAAACAATTGAGAATTGAAGAAAGAGAATCATTCGAGAAGAAATACGGAGGAAACAAATATTGTTGATTATTCACAAAAGTGTGAGCAAGTGAAACAGATAACATATAGTGTCAACTTTCTAAACCTAATTTTTTAGCGAAAGTTTTCTAAACCTAATTTTTTTTCAACTAAAATTAGATTAGTTGCAGCTAACTAAATCAAGCTGATTGTTATTTACAATTATGTTTGAATTACTAGTTTGTAGGATGTAGCCTCACGACGACGGTAGTGCTATTGGAAGCAGTAGCCTTTGTTGTACCACTAACTTCAGCCAAGCGACTCTTTCTGCGGCTTTTTTCTCCACATCTGTTTCTGTTTATGAGTTCGTCGTTGTTTCAAAATTTCTGGTCTTGTTAAACATGGGTGTGTGTCGTTGTTCTCGAAACATGAACTATATAGTTAAAATGGTCTTTGGCGCTTGTTGTTGTCGTGTTCTATGTAATGAGTTGTTGGCGTGTGAATATGTTTTCATGTTGGTGACAAGGTTTGTTTGTCGCTGTCAAAATATGTCATTTCATGTGTGGGTGTGTGACATATAAATTTGATTTGTGTTTTTGTTTGACTAGGTCAAGCTTTGTGCCTCCCAAATCGATTGTACTCTTTTTTTATTTAATCTAATTAGGTTTTGCAAATCTATCTACACCTCATTTGTTTAAAAATAAATAAATAAATAGATATGAATGTATAAATATAGATATAATATTTGTCAAAAAAAATAATATAGATGTAGTAATATATCTATGGCTTAAATATTGCACTCGTCCCTGCAAATATGCCTCGTTTAAGTTTTGGTCCCTGTAAAAAAAAAAATTGTTTTTGGTCCTTGCAAAATTTTTTGTTTTTTAAAATAGTCCCTGACCCCATTTTTGTGATGATTTGCATACGTGGCACATGATGACTGGACCCATTTTGTAGTTTTTGGTCCCTGCAAAATATTTTGTTTTTTTAAACACGTCCCTACAAAAAATTTTGTTTTTGAAAATAGTCCCTGGAGGGACAATTTTAAAAAACAAAAATTTTGCAGGGACCAAAAACAAATTTTTTTTTTTACTGGGACCAAAACTTAAACGAGGCATATTTGCAGGGACGAGTACCATATTTTAGCCTTCCTTTAAATTTTCTACGTAACATGTTACCACAAAATCATTAGGCATATATATAAGTCCTTCAGAAATTATTCCCTCCACAACTATTAAAAAAAAGGAACGAAACCCATGGTAAAATAACAAATTTACTGTAAAAAAATATTCAAATTTTTTTTCCACCTTGTAATAATGCTTGAAATTTTCAATGAGTAAACCCTTATTAAACCCCTAAAGTGTCAGACCTCGCATCTAAAAGATAACTCACATGCTCCACTCTTTTACCCCTCCAAACTATCCAAACACCAAATAAAAATCTAAAATAATCTCAACACTAAAAAGTGTAGCATCCAATATATTATTCTAAAAACAACAAGAATTAACAATGAGTTGTGAATAAAGAGAGATATAATAGATAAACAACGATTTTTCTCGCGACACTATTCAACACGATTCCAATGTGACTACTAATGTTCAATGATCTTCGCCTAAATACTTGAATTAAGGAGGCGAGGAGGTCATTCGATATTCAATACAATATCTTTTAAATATTAACACAATAGTGCACATCCAATATATACTTATAAAAAACTGGAGTCAATTAATCAAATTAATAAACATGATGTAGATCCCTCTTTTTAAAATAGATAATTATATTTATCACCTTGTTTGGAAAGTAAACACATAATTCATACTTTTGGACATGATCATAGATAAAACCACACATGATAGATAATTATCTTACTAGTGCAATTGAACAGTTCAGCACACCAGATAAGGGTGCATCCACATGATATTTGGAGCTCCTCTTTATTTGGAATGTAAATGACATAAAGAACAAAACAACAAAAGCACACTAATCCATAAAAAAATACATGAAAACAAGAAAAAGACAAAACCAAGATCTTGCATGGCCAACACAGGTCACAAAAGGAAAAGCAGAACATCAAATGCAACGCGAAGGACAACTACATAACTCCAAATTAACAGCTTCACTATGCCATACCACCCCCAACCTTCAAATGAACCTTTGAATGCACATGATCAACTGCCAAAACTGAGTCAAACAACCTTCTCTTCACGCCTTTCTTGACACCATCGTTGCAAATTTCCCCAGCAACACTATTCTTGGCCTCCTCCTTCAAAACACATCCCAAAACACTATCATTCACAACCTCACTTGCTCCATCAACAACACCCTCTACAACCCCTCCATCAACAACTACCTTTGTGGATATTGTGGATTTCTTGAAGACAGACTGGACAAAATCACTATCAGCACCATAAACATCTGAAGCATCATCCAAATCATCCATTTGTCCACATGCTAAAAGAAAATGCATATACATAATTGCAGAACAAAATAACAAAAATAAAATAAACAACAACAATAGCAAGTAAACCCAACCAAGCAACTCACAAATCCACCATAGGCAGAATGAATTGGATTCACATAAATATGTATGAGTGAAGGGTCATCAAAGAGTTCAAACACCTCGTATATCATACTAGACTCACCACCATTGCAAAACCTCTTATCAACATCGAACAGAAATGGATCCCCAAATAAGTCGTCAACCTCATTATGATAGAGGGAAGACCCCTCCTACAAAGATAACATAACATCAGCACGCAATAATTAGTCATAACCAATTAACAGCCTGAATATTAACTAAGATATAGCTCACCAAAGACATCAATAAGTCACAAGTATCGTGTGACACCCTTCTCACATGGTCATCACATAGAAGGAATATAACCTCCTCCTCACTATTTACAGTCTTAATCTTTAGCCTAAACCTATCCACATTGCAATGAAAAGAGCAAAACGATTAATTCCTCTTACAAAATATACCTTAGATAGTACAATGCAAAAACCAAAAGCATTCACCAAAAAGAGCATACCTAGAATCCAAGGCAATGGAATCGTCAACAAACCACATATCGACCCCTTCATCGACCCTAAAACATTAGGCAATGACAATCACAACACCTTCTTCATCAGATGAACATAAATCTGAAAATCTTTTAATAACTCTGCCTCCAAGAAAATTAGAGAGCTTGGACATTATGCAAATATGAGATTAAAAACTAAGGCAAAATGAATATGAATAAAACTAATGGGAACACCACCCATGAACCGATACATAGCCTTGCACCACATATATATACACAGATGAAGCCCGGTTGAGGGGGAAACAACAAATTCAAAAATACGTTATAAGACAAAACAAAGAATATTAAATAATTTTATAATATACACATTTGTCACTAAATCTGACGTGTATGTACGAACGATAGTGTTGACATAGCCTTGTCACTAAATTGCACCCAAACAATAATACACCACAAATAGGACAACTAATAAAACTGTTTTTCTCTGTCAACTAAAGAACCAAGGGTAAATGAGGATTGGGCCCCCAACAACCCAGTACCAACCCGACCACAAAGCCCATATATCCATTATGATTTTTTTTTAAAAAAATCCTCCTTATACCTTCTTTTTAATCAACACATTCAATTACAGTGCATTTAGAATAAAACCTCTTTTTGAACCCTTTATAGGATATTTGAAATACATCTACCACTCTCCCCAATCAATTAAAATGTTGACATCTGCTCACTTCTAAAAATAATTTACATAAACATGAAGAAAAAAAAATTAAATCGATTTCAATCTACCACATAGTAAAAATCAAGGTATAACCACCTAAGATAATTATGCCACACCTGCAAACATGAATATAGACACAATTGACAACAAATATGAATAAACAATATTACAATTAAGACAATGTTTACAAATGACATTGGAAGAAATTACAAAATAATTAAAACTCTAGACTGACCTCCATAACACAACAAAAACTCTTAAAGCTAACAAATTCAATAAAATGGGATCCATAAAATGCAAAATATAATGTAAACAAAACATTAACTTTCCAGGGTCAGCTCTTTCAAAAACTTAGCACAACACCATTATTCACACCCATATCTTCTTTTTACATCCATCCAATCAAAACAATTTTTTATACAATGGTTGATCCAAATAATTATAACCATTAACACGATGATTTTCGAATGAACCATACATATAACTGACTGTTAATAAGGACAATAGTACCTCCTTCTTCCTTACCACATAATAATCTGTAGGGAACTAAAGCGTTTGGGGTTTCAATTAACCATTACAGTACATATCTTAAGTTTCAATACACCGGGCATAATTAGATACACAAAGCACCAACACCATTGATAATATCAAATAACCACATTACCAACTAATGACATGAGAGCAACAATGAACAAAACGAAACTTGCCATTGAAAACCTTGACATATGTCTGATATCTGATACACAACATGTAACATACATTGCAATTAACATTGGAAATTGGAAATTGCCAATGCAAAACAAAGGCCTACATGAAAGATCACTAAATCAAATCATCAATACAGATCGAAGATGGAAGGAACTTCATTATTGAGATTAAATATTAATGACAGGTCATTTTATGTTATTCGTAACATGTTTTTAAGTTATTTTCATCAGGTTTTAGCAGTAAAAAGGAGGAGTATTAGAACGATTGCCAATGATTTCGCGACGTTTGTAATGTTTTCTATATTTGAGTCTGTAATTTTAGTTTTCCCGAAACATAGCAATTTTAGGTGGTTTTTGAAGTAATTCACGAAGAAATCATGCAAATCGGTAAATCAAGAACATATGAAGAATTGTGAAGATTCAGGAAGACAAAGAATAAAGATTCAAGAGGCCTCAGAAGATTTACAACAGGGAGGAATTATGTTTCCAAGTTCCAAGGCAAGTTATTTGAAGACGAAGACCTAAAACAACGGAAAATCGCAGAATTTGGGCCCATGAAACAGACCATGCGCCTAGCACATGATCAATGTGCCCAACACATGAATCATGCGCCTAGCACATAGGAGTGGCATTCATGCGCCTAGGGCATGACTTTGCCCTCTCTCTCTCTCATGCACTAGGCATGCTGAGGATGTGCCCCGTGCATCTGAAAATGCGGGGCACAAACGTCTCTTTCTGCATTTATTTTGGGTAAACCCGCACTTTTAGCCCAAACCCAGGTAAAAACTCTCACTATAAATACCAGCCTTCCTCATTCAGAAATTCTCGTTCAGAACCGTGGCAGTTCAAGAGGAAGGCAACTTTGGAGCTTCGAGAGAGTTTCTATCTTCTCCTTGATTTTCTAGGGTATGTTTTTATCTTTACTAATTTGTTTTTAGTTACCATGTGTAACTAAATCTTTTTAGGTTAGAGTTATAAGATGAACCTCTATTTATTTTTGTTGGATATTTATTTAATATGTCGTTTATTTTATTTATTCTTTTGTTCGCCATTAAGTTCTTGATGAGTGATTTATTTGAATGGAGCGTAACCCTAGATTAGGTAATTAGGTTATGACAGGACCTAACATTGCTACTACTGTCTTGTTTCTTATATCTTGATATTAATAGCATTATACTAGTAACTATCTGTCTAGGAAGTAAGTGATTATTAACTAGTGAAAGATACCGAAAGATAGTTGACCCTAGTGTTAGGTACTTAGGAGGTGACATTACTAAGACTGAGTGGTGCTCTACCGAACCTAGGATGTAACTGGTTAGAAATTAGGGAAAAAAGCTTCTCCGGGGAATAAACCTTTATCGAACCATTCTCTTGAAACTCTTAGTAAGGTACATGTAGATTAGGGTTGTCCATTTGTAGAACTCCTAGGAGCGTAGAAAGGGTGTGCTATGAGTATCCTAAGATTTATAGATGGGCCGACCTAAGGCAACATTGAACTTCATTGCCTTGGAAAACACTTCAACGCCAATTTAAGGTTATGTTTCAATTACCTTTGAATTAACAAGACCCCGCACTTAAGGATCACCGTGCGGTCAGCAGGTGTAGTTAGACATTGGAGGGATAGACCTAGATCAACCGAGATAGTATAGACCCTACACGTAAGGATCACCTTGCGATCAACAGGTGTAGCTTGACAACCGACTAGGTTAGAACGTCCCAACGACCTTATAACTTGTATATTTTACCTAAGATAATAGTGTTGCACTAGAAGACTAGGTTTCTCGAAGTAATAAAAAATATAATTGTATTCTCTAAAATATGATCAAAAGAATTTTTTTTTTGTCGAGTAGTCTAGTAGATAGAATACTTTTTTGTCAAGTAGCATAGTAGTTAGAATCACTCCATAAGAGTTCGAACCATGTCCCCTTACATATTATATGCAATATCTTTAATAACTAATCGAGATACCCGTGCTACAACATGGGTAGCGCAACTTCGTCGCGTTGCAGCACGCGGTGAGGTGTGTGACTTTTTGTAATGGTGTATGATCTAGTACTAAATAATTGTTGAACTTAATAAGCACACATATAAATTGCATTAAAATAGTTATAAATATTACACATAACATATACCCAACATAAACTAAATGAGATAATTAATATCTTAATTAAATTACAAAAGTCAAACACCACTTAAATAAGACATTGAAAATTAAATAAGATAGATACCGACTACATTCAAACACATGTCTCTGCTACGACATAGGTTACGTCTGTGTGCGGCAATGACAAATTTAGAACCGAAAAATATTATAAAGATGTTATAATCATAAATTTTATTTACTAATATGTTTCAGTGTGAAAAATAACATGAAAAATACTAATATGAGTCCCGTGAAAAATTATAATTAATGTATTATATAATAATGTTATCATTTAACTGATTATTTTCATAAACATATACTAACCTATATTTTATAAAGATATAATTCAAATATTCCACAGGCCCTTACATTATTATTGGAGAAATACTTTTAGTGTCAAAAACAACGTGAAAAAATGTGATTTTATTTTGTACGGACTAAAAACAAAATTCTGAATATTTATAAGGACCATTTACTTAATCAAACCTTAAAAAATACTAATTAAAATCGGTCACTAATTTTAGTTAGTAATATAGGTTTCATCTATCATGGGAGAAATAATAATACGGGTTTCGTGTTTCAATTATAAACTCCAACAGGTTTTCTGGTGATTCAGTTAAAATTTTCTCGTGAATATAGTTATTGTCTAAATTTATTTATTAGTTTTTCTTTGATCAATTAAATTTTTCTCATCATTCAATATTCATTTTTTTTCTTCAAGTTATTCATTTTAAATACTATTCAACTATTTTGTCAAAAAAATACTATTCAATTATTTTCCCTAAAAAATACTATTTAATGAGATAAATAAATATATTCAATTATTATTGACACATCTAATTTTTCTCGTTTACTTCAAAAAAGAGATTGGACTTCTCTGAGAAGAAAAAAGAGAGACCAGTCTCCTTGTAGGGCTCTCTTTATATATTCAATTATGTTTGCTTTATCATCATTTATTTTACTTACCTGTATTTTTTAGGGCTCTCTTTGTAATTTGCTAGAGTAAGAAACAGTCCATTGATTTTTTTTCTTCTAGAATTTGAAGGAGATAAAATGAAGATTAGAGTGATAAAAAGAAACATATTTCAGAAGGAAGGAATTTCATAAACTTACCCTTGTATTTTTTGTTGGGGAGAAATTTCATAAGCTTGCATGTGTATTTGTCAACTTTCTCGTGTATTCCTAGCAAACTTGTGTATTTGTCATTAACAATTTTGTGTACTCCTATTTGTAGCAAGGAATATGAATATCAGTTAGCAACACTACCAAGTAGAAAGAAAGTTATTAAATTTGTTTTCTTTTGTAGCCTGTTTAATCTACCAAAAAAATACATCTAAAATAAATATTGTAAGAAAATGAGTTTGCATCATAAAATTGAATGATTAGATGTGATAGCATGTATGAGAAAGAACAAAGATGAGAAGAAGAAAATGAGTAAAAGATAAAATGAGATAGAAAGATATGTATAATGAAAAAGGAGAGAGGGAAATTTTAAGTGAAGGAATTTGAATTTGAAATTCAAATGTTGAAAAGTCATCATGTTAAAAAACTGTAAAAGTTGCTTTTTGATTTTAATTGTGACAATATCCATTCTGCCCTTCAATATAAAAGTTGTAAAGAAGTTGGATTAGGGGTACTTTAAGGCTGATTTTGAGAAAAATGTGTTTTTATCAAAAGATAAGTCTAAAATAGCCATGACTTTGTGAAGGAAAATTTTTGCTGAAAATTGAGGTATGGGTAGTTAAGTATTTTTGGTAGTAATCTCTTTTCATATATTGTAGTAGATAGATAGATAGAAGATGGATAGATAGATAGAGTAGTTATGCTCACATGGACCCTCAAGCAAACTTAGTCCATAGATATTATATCGTAATAAAATTACAAAATGAAATTTAAATTTATTAAATGATATTTTAAGAATGATAACATTAAATATTATAGTGATAGTTTGTTTTAGCTTAAATATTTTTCTTATAAATTACTCCCTCAGTCCCAAATTATATATCGTTTTGAAAAAAAAATTTGTAACAAATTATATGTCGCTTTACAATACCAATGAAACATTAATGTTATTTTTTTCTATTGTATCCTCAACTATTTATTACTCTCTTTTCTTTTTATTCTTTAATTTATCTTTTCACACCAATTACAAAGGACAATTTTGTAAATCAACTCATAATATCTTTATCGTATATAAAATTAATTACATTTCCTAATACATGTGAAATTGTTAAAACGTCGTATTACTTAAGACGAAGGGGGTATAAAATTCATTTACAAACAAGAAAATCAAGGGGACATAAATGAAGAAAAAAGGTAAGAAAAGTAAAGTTCGAGCTTATATTTAAGATAAAAAAAATGAAAATTGTATTCCTTATATTAATACTGGTGAATAAATGAGTACTCTCGTGTCTGTCTTTTCGCTCTCGTTTGAAAATTATGAATGGTGTTTTTGTATGAAATTTTAATTTTAATTAAAAGTAAAAATATAAATGTTATTTGATTTTAAATTATAACAATTAATAAATCAAACTAACTATTTCAATGAAACCAACAATATAACAAAGAAATATAATCTGAATTCTTATTTTTTTAATGGCACAACAATTTTATTTTGAAGGATCCAACAACAATCTTTGTTATAGAAAAAATTGTTGTTTAATGGCATAATTGAGATAATGAAAAAGTAAGTATAGATACATTCATCTAGTTTGTTACACCTTTTAAATGATAAAGGAAAAACTGAATATTTGTGTTTGTTACACTTTTATTTTAATATTTAAATTTATTTGTTACATGTTTTATTTGTATTGAAAATTGAGGTATTTTTAGAAAGAAAAAGTCAGCCCAAAAGAGTTGAAAATGGTAGTTTTCTTTATATATATTAATATTATTAGCATCATTAAAAATTAATTTGACCAAATAATTTCATGATAAACACGATTATTTCTTAATTGTATAATTAATACTCCAAAATTCATATTTTAAGTAAACAAATATACTCAAAAATATTAAATTTGTCTTATTAAAATATATTCAATTAAGAATATGGAAATAATCAAATACTGTCTCCATTTTATATTATCAATCTTATTTGAAATATTTATTTGTTAAAAATTATTTGTTATTTTTTTTATGTTAATCATTTGGTTCTTAGGAGAAGAGAGCATAGGAATTTGATGTTCAGTCAGATGATAAGTACAATCTGATCAATAATTGTTCCATCCAAAAATCAAACTCGACTTATCCCAAACAATTTGTTATTTAGTGGAGCTTATTAAGCAATTGACTTCAATAATTTGGTTATTATTTATAATTTTACTAATATTACTCTTATTTATTTAAGTAATTACTGGAGTATAATAAACACATAACAAATGAAGAATACACATATTTTACTACTTTATATATAAAAAAAGAATATTCTAGTCAAATTGGTATAATTATTAAAGTAATCTAGTCTATAGATTTCAAATGAGAGAAATAATATAAAACTGATGAAGTATTATTATTTGGGATGACAAAGACGTTTCAGGTCAAAAAAGCGTCCAAATTCTCTTCATGTAAGAAAGTGGACCCATCTTTCTCTCTCTAACACATTCTTTCTCTCTCATCACTGTCTCACTTTATATATAAACTCATTTTATGTCATTTCATTACAAGTCTTCCTCATTGAAACAACGGCGCTATTGTTTCATGGTTTGTGGTTTGTTTTGCCAACTTTTCCATTCATTTTCAATCAAACATCACATCACTCACACCATAGTTTTAAATTGCAGTTAAGATACATTAAATACTCAAAAAAATTTTATTAGAGTATTACCAATGTGATTGCAATGTGGTTGCAGTGAAATCTAAATATTTTAGATTGTTACTACAACCGCAGTAGCAATCGCAAATTACAATTTAAAACTATAGCTATTACATACCATCAATGATTTAAATTACATACATAATAACAATTGTGGTCGTGTCTTAATTCTTATCTTATAGTATATATCTGCGATCAAAATCAATTGAAGTTTTTAGTTCAATTACACTTGATCGCAGATACACCATCTTGCATACACCAGTGGCATACCTTTATGTAAAACCTTGTTTCACAACTTATACGTATGATCATGGCTACACATTTTTCACCCAACTCACATGCATATAAATTTTTTAACTAATTTAACTTGAATTTTTTTTTTTTGGTTCTGTCTCTGTGTGTCTAAAGTTTTGTTGTTTTTGTGTAGATTAT
>Ga0228711_1003212_pt1 | contig 25376 bp, 15 predicted proteins | sample MedpolnodulmetaG_2_FD_177996 | JGI IMG/M metagenome (GOLD analysis project Ga0228711, IMG submission 177996) | Root nodule microbial communities from Medicago polymorpha collected in Santa Monica, California, United States - brown nodules | ecosystem: Host-associated > Plants > Roots > Nodule... | reverse complement strand
AGCACCTGGAGTAAAGTTCAGTGTGAGATGATACTGGCATTCTTATCCTTTGCTGATTATTTCCGGCCAAGGTATTTCCTGTTGGAGAATGTGAGGAACTTTGTGTCTTTTAATAAAGGACAGACGTTCCGTTTAACTTTGGCTTCACTTCTTGAGATGGGTTATCAGGTAATAGTTGCATAACTGTATCTTTTTTCTCAAGTTATTTCACTTGGAGTTGAATAGAATCTTGAGGAACTAGTCGATGCTGATTATTTTGTTCAAAAGGTGAGGTTCGGTATCCTTGAGGCTGGAGCTTTTGGTGTTTCACAGTCAAGAAAAAGGGCATTTATATGGGCTGCCTCTCCAGAGGACGTGCTTCCAGAGTGGCCAGAACCAATGCATGTCTTTTCTGCTCCTGAATTGAAAATCACATTGTCAGAAAATGTCCAGTATGCTGCCGTCCGCAGTACCGCAAATGGTGCTCCGTTACGTGCAATAACTGTTCGCGATACCATTGGTGAACTCCCAGCTGTAGGCAATGGAGCTTCTAGGACAAACATGGAGGTATGTAAAACAGGAACGATACATGTTATCTGTCTTTATCCCCTTGAAATAGTTTGAGTTAACTTGACACTCTACTCACTTTTTAAAAATATTTTGGAAAGAAAATAATTGTGAATTAAAGGGACACTAATGGTTATTTATAATTTTCTCCGACTCTATCCATCGAGGCAAAAGGTCAAACTCTTATACACTGGCTTTATGCTCGCAGTACCAAAGCGATCCCGTGTCATGGTTTCAAAAGAAAATTCGAGGCAATATGGCTGTGTTGACTGATCATATATCAAAGGAGATGAATGAGTTGAACTTGATTCGATGTCAGAAAATTCCCAAGAGACCAGGTTGTGACTGGCGTGATCTTCCAGATGAAAAGGTAAACTGAAATCTTTGTGAATTTTAGCATGACATTTTTTGTATGTGTTAATCTAATTAATGTTATCAAATATAATGCACAGATAAAGCTGTCAAGTGGACAACTTGTTGATTTGATACCGTGGTGCTTGCCAAACACTGCTAAGAGGCATAATCAATGGAAGGGACTGTTTGGTAGGTTGGACTGGCAAGGAAACTTTCCAACTTCCATCACTGACCCTCAACCAATGGGGAAGGTTGGAATGTGCTTTCATCCTGATCAAGATAGAATTCTTACTGTTCGTGAATGCGCCCGATCTCAAGTAAGTCTGTTAGTTACTTGTCACCCTAAATGCTATCATAAGAAATGAACCCTAACCAAATTGGAAATTAACTATGGACTTGAGGAATATTAATATCTACTGGATGTATAAATAAATTTTACAGAGACATTCAGTCACTTGTTGTATAGATATTTGTCAAGTAATTTAGAAAATAATAATAATAAGTGAAATGATTAGTAAGACTATTGAACTTATTACCTATATTGTGGATTAATTTGTTGTTTTCAATTTATTATGAAGAGTTCTGATCATGCTATCCAAATATGTGGTTAGGAAAAAGATGTTCATAGTTTGAAAATTGTGATAGGAAATTCTCATATGATCCGGTGTCATTTTTTACTGATCATCTTTTTCATTTATAAATGCAGGGCTTCCCAGATTGCTATCAATTTTATGGTAACATCATACACAAACACAGGCAGATTGGTAATGCTGTTCCCCCTCCTCTGGCATTTGCGTTAGGGACAAAACTCAAGGAAGCAGTGGATAGTAAGAGCTCCAAGTAGAAGACTAGGGCATGCATCCTGCATAAAGCATGCTTATCATGAGCAAGGTTGTCAAACGCGCGCTCTAATACCCAAGATCGTATGATCTTGCGATATATCAAGCCACCACCAATCTGGAGCGGGTTGAAGATCGAAGTTTACGGCGGAGCGGACGGCGCGCCGAGGAAAAGCGGAAGATCGCAGAATCGGTGCTTTTTTGTGATGGTTTACTCGATTTGCAACGTCTTATTTAACTTTAGGGTTTTTAATGGAAAACAAAGTGGCGTTGATTCAGATGTTCGCATCTAATGAGTGGACATCAAGCAAATTTGCAAAAACAGATGAAGGAAAGCAAATTGAAAAAGTGGTTATGGATAGAGTTTTGGAAAGATATCGTTATTTGTTGTCAAGGTGCTTATCCACTAATTAAATGTGAAGATTTGGAAGGAGGAACTCAGAATGAAGGAGATAATGGAGTTGCAGCTGATCAGAATGTCTTGAATGACTTATTGAATTAGTTTTTTTTATGATGTTTTGTTGTGTATTTTATGAAAGTTTTTAGATGATGTTTAAGACAATTCCAATGATGATTAACGAAAGTTTTTTTGATGAAAGGTTATTTTTCTAGTTACTTTTAATTTCTGATGAAAGGTTATTTTTTGTAGTTACTTTTATGATTTTGTCTATTATGTGGGATCTTACGATCCTTGTTACGATCCTACGACCTATGCTTTTTCTATACTCCAACGATCTTTAGTGGGATCCCGATTTTGACAACCATGATCATGAGACTTTTGAATAACTATGGATTGTGGGCATCGGTGAAAATATTTATTTTTGGACGGATAACTGGCTTGGTGAACCTTTGGTTGATCTGCTTCAAATTGACCCTTTATTTTGTGCGGATTTTATTGGTTCGGTTGCGGATGTCATTGTTGATAAGGGTTGGGATATTCCTGCGGAGGTGCTGGCCGCTCCTGGGGTGGCAGCTCGGTTGGGTTCCATTGTCTTGCCTTGCACCCACCTTCCTGATTCGCTTGTTTGGCCACATTCAGCCAATGGTAAGTTAACTGCTAAACTAGCTTCCACTTTCCTGATGCCTGTTGATACTATTATTCCTTGGGCATCTATGATATGGAAGACTTGTATTGCACCCTCTCATTCATTTATATTTTGGCGTCTCATTCATGGTAAAATGCCCACCGACGAGAATATTTGTACCCGAGGTTGTATTATTGTTTCAGTCTGCAGTTTTTGGTTGAAAACTGATGAAACTTCATAGCAATCTTTTTCTTCGCTGCCCTTTTATAGAGGATCTTTGGAACTTGCTTGGGGGAAAATTAAACCACGTTATGGACCTTACCTCCTTTCAGTCGATGCTTCTGTGTATCCCTCTGCATTGCTCTTCTCAAGTTCTTGATTTATTTGTGGCTGATGTGGTGCACACATTGCATACAATCTGGATGTCTCGAAATACTTTCAGTTTTCTTTGAATACGACCACGATTCACGCAACCAAGGTTCGGTTGCACTCCTTACTCCTTAGTGGGTACGAGTGGTAATCTTTTCGTGGGTAAGTGTCTTGCTTCAGATGCTCTTCTTCTTGATTCCTTCTCGGTTTCCCATCATAGCTGTCAGAATAGAGATATGGTGTTGGTGCGTTGGAAGGCACCCTCCGTGCTTTGGTTGAAGGTGAATACGGATGGTTCGGTCATTGGAAACCACGACGCCTGTGGTGGCTTGTTTCGTGATCGCTTAGGTACTCTCCTTGGTGCCTTTACCTATAATTTAGGAAATTCTTCTGTTTTTACCGCAGAAATTCATGGTTTTATTTTGGCTCTGGAGTATGCTGCCCACAATGGGTGGAGAAACTTATGGTTAGAAAGTGATTCCACTAGTGCTCTGATAATCTTTAAAAACTCTTCGTTAGTTCCGGTTTTGCTTCGAAATCGATGGCATAATGCTTGTAAACTAGGTGTTCAAGTTATTTCTTCACATATTTTTCGAGAAGGCAATTGATGCGCAGATAAGTTGTCTAATATGGGCCATTCGATTCAGATTAATTGATTAACTAATGAGTCTTGAGGTGTTTGTAGACCTAGTCAGGAATTAGTGATGGGAATCTATCTAAGACCTAAAAGTTGAGTATACATGTAATAGGAGTAGAATCCTTAATTACGACTACTTGAAAAAAGGATTTTATCCATGTCTAGTACACCAAGAATGATTGAGAACATCAATTTATGTTTATATTTTATGTTATGAAGTCTATGTGATCACTCTATTATAGGGCTGACAATGAACCGAGCTAACTCGACTAAAGTTCGGAACTCGATTCAATAATTAGCTCGTTGCACTTGGTTCATGAACCTAATGAGCCGAACTTGAACTGAAAATTAAGTTCGTTAAATAAATGAGCTGAACTTGAATTATATATAGTTGGACTCGATTGGCTCACGAGTTAGCTCGATAATATATATACACTAGTTTTGTTGTTTTCGTTTATGTTATCTACACTAGTTTTGTTGTGTTTTTGTATTTTTATTTTTGGTTGTTTGTATATGCAAGCACATGAATTCGATACTTGGAAGCAAGCAACCATGTCGTCTCTAGATAAGCAGAGTACATAGCACTTGCTCTGTGAGGCAAACTGGTCTATATCTATATCTCTGTTAAATAATCTTCTCACTAATACTGCTGAATCAAAAAAGGATTGTATTAAATAAGATAGCAAGGATCTCTAATATGCATTACAAGCTTGGCATGTTGGATATCCAAATTCTATCTTGAGGGAGGTATTACAGCTTGTAATATATAACATAGAAATAGGTAGATAACATGTGTTTTGTCTAACAAAAGAGAAAACAAGTCCCACATCGGTTGTTTATGTAACATTGAGAGGTGAATAAGGCTATAAATAAGACTATTCAATCTCCCACACTTACCACCCAATACGGTGCAATTCTTTTTAAATGAGGTTAGTGATTATTTACATTTTCAAAAAAAAAAAAGTAAGGATCACTTTCAAAGCCCAAGTTTATGATTGTTAAATTAGTCAATATTTTTTTCGTTGGAGGTTATTCTTTTGAACACGTTTTAAAGCAAATTTTCTACATGCTTGAATTTGTTTGGTTAAATCTTTATGGTTTAATCTTTATGGTTTATGATCCTAACGAGTTGAACTGAGTTGTTCGTTAATTTTAAATGAGTCGAACTCAAGCGAGTTGTTTTGATACTAAAAGTTGAAATGACTAAATGCCGGATGAGTATACCAAATATAACCAAACAAAGTTTTAATGCTTAAACAATAGAGGGAAGTTTAGGTTTAAGTTTAGATTCTCCCCTAATTAGTACTTCTATTGAGGAGAAAAAACGTGCTTATACAAATGGTTCTTGTATCTACAAGCACCATCATTTTTTAAATATTAAAATAGTCTATCAATGTTAAAATATTATTTGATGTTTTTTTAGAGGTGATGAGTTAGAGAGATTGAACACTTATATCTATTATTATTAAAAAAAATTACACATTTGAATGATGTGGAATACACACTCTTATTTCAACGCTTTTTATTATATATTTTTTTTGTTGGAATACACCACAATCAAATAGACATTTTTTTTAATAATGATAACCATTTTATTTTATATTGTTTTTTTAAAGATAAATTAGCCCATCCAAATTAGCATCAAAGAGAATCATTTTATATTGTTAATATTGTAGTGACATTATTCGTATTATATATTTAATTGATTTTTTAATTAATAATTTAAATAATGCTATACAAAATATAAAGTTATAATTAGAATAGTTTAATTAAAAAGTATAATTGAAAAATAAAAAGCAACTAAAAAAAATCAAGTCTCTCCTTTATATATAGCTATAAAATAGGTATATAAATAATTGATCTTGAATGATATGAAATTGGTAGCCAAATCAAAATAAAATAACTCAATTTAATTATTTTTTTAGTTGTCAATTAGACTATTACCTAAAAAATCATCTCATAAAACAAATAAGTAAAGAATCTTATATTCGAACTCATGCTCGTGGTCATATGATTCAATCATTTATGCACCGAACAAAAACAATATGGTTCAATCTTTTGATTCGATGCGCAAATATCGAATTAAATTTAATTGATTTTTTAAGAGTTTAATGATGGTGGGTTAACGGTCCAAAACAATTTTACACACACCATCAATCAAAATATTTTAAATTGCCACGTGAATTAAACTATTGTTCTGTTTTCAATTGATGTGACAATTTAACATATTTTGATCGGGTCGTGTGTGCAAAATTGTTTAACCTCATTTTTTAATTGAATTTTTTAGATTTTTGAAGTCCCTTTCAAAACATTAATTAGAGGTAACTAAATTAATTCTTATTCTTAATAACTTTTGGTTACAAGGGGAGAGTGAGTATATAGGTAAGTGTATATGGTTGGTAGAAGAAAGGATATATAATATGGATACGAATCAAATCAACGAAATTAAAGAGTAAGAGAGAAGAGTGACTCAAGAAAAAATGGGTTGCAATATCATGAATTTCTCTACCACTTCTTCATCATCTTCTTTGAAGGGACTGTGCAGTCCAATTCCAAATAATCATAATCATAATCAGAAGAATAAGCTACAAAAAGCGCTTTCATCTTCTTCTTCTTCTTCATTTTCACTTCGTTCTTCTTCAAATGTCTTTTCTCTTCGTTCATCCTCTTCGCGACCCTTTTCTCATTCTTCTATGGTATTTATTTATTGTTTAATTTCATTTTATTTATTTCTTGGATATTGAAATTCATTAGTGAATTAATTGATTTTATGATTCAGATTGTGAAAGCGGTGGCGAAGACGGAGGAGGAGCCACTTCATGTTATGATTTCCGGTGCACCTGCTTCTGGTAAAGGAACTCAATGTCACCTTATCACCAATAAAGTAAGTTTTTTTTTTTTTTTTTTTTTGAAATTCAATTTGACTCTATGAAGCAGGGACGCTCCTCGGGTTAGGCGTGTCCCGGTGTCCGACATATATAATTATTAATGGTGTTGGCTTCTCGATGTCCGTGTCGTGTCTGTTATCTGTATTTGTGGTTCATGACCTAACTTTTCTACTTTTAATTAATAATGATCATGATAATCTCATTTTTTTATTAATTTTGTTTTCCTTTGAAATTGTTATTATTCTTTGATGTATTATTGATTAGCAACATTAGCATGTGAGTTTGAATTTAATTTTTTTTTTTGTTTGTTTTGTGAATACCCTATGCTTACTCTAGTTTAGTGTGCTAGATAGATAGATGCATTAAGGTTTAAGATAGATAAATGCTTACTCTAATCTGCCATGGCACCACCATGTTTGATAAATGACAACAATGGGCAGCCCGGTGCACTAAAGGTCGCATACGCAGGAAAGGGGTCCGCCAACTGGTGTATTGTACACAGCCTTACCTGTTTTTTTATCAAGAGGCTGTTTCCAGGGTTATTTGAGATAATCATCTTGATCCATCGGGTGGGGTGGGGGTTGTGTTGGACTAAGTTTGGCCGATTCTCAACTTCTCTTTCGCGTGTCACGTAGTGTCTGACTGGGGAAAATGGAGTGGACAGAAGGGAAGGGAAGGGAGGGATAATCTTTTCTAACTCAGCTTTGGCTTCCCTCCAAAATTGGGGGATTTGTACGGGAGAATAGACAAGTTTATAAATTTTACGTTTATCATCTAAAATGTCATTATGTTAAATGCTAAGTTAAGTGTTAAGAGAGTGTATAAAGTAAACTACGACTTTCCCTTCATTAAAATTTCTTTCCTCCCTTGTGAACCATACACGAGGACAGTAATTTCGCCCCCTCTTGACCAAATGGAATATAACATTATATTCCTTTCCTCTCCTCGGTTGAACCAAATTTACCTAGAGGATACTTGGGGACTCTACACAACACATGTTGCAATTGCTGCAAGGCGGTTGGAGTTTAGACATAAACTTTGGACCTGGATCCAACGGCCTTGCATCCATTGCATCTTTTGTAGCCTTACAAAGGGATCCAAATTCCCAAATTCCTTACTATATTATTTTCTTGGCTTTGGGACAAGTTACTGATTCACTACTAGATAAGACTGTTACTTTTAATCTGCATTGAAATAAAAAAAAAATTGATTCAAGTGCATATATGCAGTACGGTTTGGTGCATGTTGCTGCTGGAGATTTACTTAGGGCAGAAATTGAAACCGGAAGTGAAAACGGAAAGCGTGCGAAAGAATATATGGAGAAGGGACAGTTGGTCCCTGATGAAATAGTTGTCATGGTATGGTAGGGTAAATGGAAGTAACCGTACAATTGATATTCAAATACGTTTTCTCTTAAGTGTTAATAACTCTTTTATTTAATAGATGGTTAAAGATCGTCTCTTGAAGCCAGATTCTGTAGAGAATGGTTGGCTTTTGGATGGATATCCTAGGAGCTTATCACAGGCTACTGCACTTAAGGAGTTAGGGTTTAAGCCTGATATTTTCATTCTTCTAGAGGTAAACACTTGTGGTTATATTGCTGCTAATATTTCAAATGTTTCTTCCTCAGCTTCATCGTAATTTATCAGTCAATGATTAGTTAAAGTAATTGAATTTTATTTAATAAAAAAGAAAGAAATTGATGTCAAATAGTAATATACTAATATTCAGCAGAGTATCATCCAAATATCGATATTTCATGTTGGTACCTCTCAACAAAACCTTGCATTTGGAGTTATGACTATGATATAAACGGGTACCAAACTGTAAGAGTTAGGAATAATAAATTATTCTTGAATAATATCCGGAGAAAGGTTCTCAATTAGAGACTAAATACAATTACATGTATGGATAAAATATAAATAATACAGAGAATTCTGTACAAGGTGATACAGGTTTCACTTGGCTCAAGTATTAGAGGGCTTGACCTCTCCCTCCCTAAATACTTCCCTTCCTTAACCTCCTAAATACTTCCCTTCCTTAACCACCTAAATACTTCCCAGTAACCACTTTTCCCCTGTCTTTCCCTATATATTCCTTAACATAACACGCTGTAACTGACAATACATAATTGACAATTAATATAAAAACATATCTGCCTAACCGCTATAAATAATTTTGTCCTCTCCTCTTATATTGTTCTCTAACAAGAGGTGTAACACACTAACCCTATACAGCTTTAACCATCCAAGTTAAAGGGGCGTGCATTGTCGGTGTAAATTTGCTGACTAACAATAAGAACTCACCATTTTGCCACTTCATAGAAACAATTTTAAAATAAACTTAAAGGTGTGGGATGATGTGGCAGAATAGTGGACTCTCATTGGATGTCAGTGTAAAACAAATTTACATGTGAATGCCCTTTAAACTATATATGTAATACCTTGATCAATTATATGAACAACTATGCTGTTGTGACCTTGCAGTTGAAGGAGACACTATACTGCTATAAATATCAGAAGCCATTAGTTTTACTGCAGAAATAAATGTAGCTTATATTATAATTATAATTTACAGTTCAAATTTTCAGGTGTCTGAAGATATTCTTGTGGAGAGAGTAGTTGGAAGGAGATTAGATCCTGTTACTGGGAAGATATATCATTTGAAGTATTCTCCTCCAGAAACAAAAGAAATTGCGGATAGGCTCACCCAACGTTTTGATGATACTGAAGAGAAGGTATATCCCTATTAGAACCTCTAATCTATATTTTCTGTTAAGATTGCCATTCTTTTATCAGAAAATGCACAATGCTCTCTGTCGGCAACTGAATGTTCTTTGCATTATTGTTTGTTTTCAACTTAGGTAAAGTTGCGATTGAACACCCATCATCAAAATGTGGAGGCTGTCCTTTCCATGTATAAAGATATAACCATTAAGGTATGCTTTTTTGATGTAACTTTCTCTGTTTATCTCTCTCTCAGACAACCTCATACATGCGTCCACATGAGTTGGGATCCTCTCCATTTTCCCTCTCCATTACTACATTTTTGAGAAATTTTAAGTGTATATTAAATAATTGGATTTGGACCCACTAAATGTCACATTATTGTATATTGTATTTATGTTCCTAAAACTTAGGTAATGGTAAAAATGGAGAGCATCTTAACTCCGTCCACATCTTGTAAGGATACGTGTATGAGGATGTGTGAGACTCACATCAGAGACATGCACAAGTAATCTTGTTCGTTGTTTGTGGAATAGATATCATTATCAAACAATCACTAATCAACCATGTCTATTAGTATTGTATGCTACCAATGTGGAGTAGCCAATCCTTGTTACCACAGTAGAAAGCATGGGTATGCGCACTGTAAGGGCGTTCATATCTTGTTGATATGGATAAGATGCCAACGGCTCGTTTGACTCACACTTAGTCATAGTGTAAGCAAAACGAGGGTAAACACACACACATAAGGGGTATATCAAGTGAGAGAAGTGTCTTATTGTGATAGGTGACATGATTAAATATTAGCCGTTGGATCCAAATACTTGTTCTGATGAGATTTTGTTAAAAAACTAGCACATGCTTCTATCCTTTTCTTCCTTTTAAAAAAATCATGGCAGTTAGAGAAGCTAGAAAACCCTGATGATTGGTGTGAGGAGATAAAATGATTGGGGGATGGGTGATAAATAGGCTGAAACACTGGCAGTGGCAATAAAGTAGTATATTACCTATAACATTATAAGAATATGTAGTTCTTCATATTATTATAAGGTTCGGACTCGAGCAACGAGCAATTAATTGTAATTTTCTTTTCAATTTCTTGTTTTTCCTTACAATTTGCTTGTATTTCTTACTATATAACCTGTAATGAAGAAAGAATTTGCATGAATTCTAATCAAAATGTGACACGAAGAAAGTGGCATTAGTTATATAGATGACACTGCTTGTCCCATGGATTTATTACTACTAAATAGAAATTGATTATTTATAACAAGGCCACCATAAAGGGTTTTTTTTTATTTTTTATAATGGTGATAGTAAAAACTATGGGAAGAAGAAGAAAGACAGTGAATTTGAGTCATACGATGTCAATTTCGGGGAAGAAAACTTGTTGTAGTCGTGCACTCAAGACACTATCTGGTTTTTAGTACACAGTAAACATATAATTTTGTGAATTTTGAAATGCAGCTAAGATGCTTTTGTTGTCTACAGATTAATGGAAATTCCTCTCAGGAGGAAGTATTTGCTCAAATTGATGGTGCACTTGCAACTCTTCTAGAGCAAAGGAAAGCTTCTTCAGAATCTATGGTAGCATAGAAGAACATCTTTTCACGTTTTGATTTAGCATGGTGTCTGTTTGATTTAACATGGTGCCTTGCTGAAGGTAATGTATTTTAAACTATATTTATTTATTCAGTTAAAAGAGTCGAGATAAGTTTCAATTCATTGTTTAGATTGATAGTACAAAGTTGTATTGGACCTCAGTTTATTTTACGAGTTCATTTGAGGGTGAAAATGAAGGATGTAGCGAGTCATAGTTTGTTGGTTTGGTTCCTCCTGTTACTGGTGGTCCATATGTTCTGTTCTTTACCATTTTCTGTATATCATTACTGGAAATTATGTATTCGATTTGCCAAAGGTAATAAAAGAATAAGGAAAATAATCTATTCAATGTTATTCTTGATGATATAATTTACTTTGATGTTGTTGTGATAGTATCATGATTCATGAATGTCAAGCAAGATTAACAGTAAAATACTTTGACTAAATTTTCTATAAAGATTAAAATTGATTGGTCATAATTTTATAGGTAGCAGCAACATATTTAACTCATTCTGCATGCTATACTATTCCTTCATTCATTTACTATAATATATTTTCAGAGCTGTCCCCCTTGTTCACCAATTACCTTGTTTTATTTCAATTTGTTTGTGGAGGGTGGTAAGAGTAGTTAAGCATTTAAGTTTTTTTGATACATGATAAGCATTTAAGTTGAAAACTAATTAAAATTTAGATACTTTCCACCCACCTTTATCAACTAATGTCAAAATTTTCAAAATAGAAAATAGATTAGATATATTTTATCTTTGTTAAATCTTTGACTTCATGGATAAGTTGCAGTTCTATAAATGTAACCATCATTTGCATGTTGAATAATTCTAATATTTCTTCTTAACAAATTATTTGTATAATCTCTCTAGTTACTTGTCACTGTGTGTATTCATGTTGGCTTTGTTGACTCTCTTGCAAGTTTGGGCAATCAAAGTTAAAATGTCAGCGATAGCAGTTATTGTATATCTGAGAGCTATGGTACATAACTTCATATAGATAGCACTTAATCAACCTAGGTCAGCGGAATATCAAATTTTTAGGTGAGTTGGATCCCGTAATGAACGTTGACAAAGTTACTTATCGATTATCTACTAACGATTCCTAAACATGAGTTGAGCCCACAACTTTGTAGAATGAGTTAACTACTTATCCATCGGACTAACCTTCTACTTATAATAATAATACTAATGATTTTTTCACATTATAATGAATCTGATGCATTTCATTAAAATTCAAATGTTTGATGTATATTGAAAGCAAGCATCAACGATAACTAACATTTGTTAAGGAATGAGTAATTATGTTAATTTGACTCCTACACTTAAAGGATTTAGCTCAGTGTTAAGAGTTTAATGTTGCAATCTCAAGGTACTTAATGACACTTTAATTGATAACCATTTTAAAAAATATTGACTCGTCTTATCTTATACTAGTAAACTCTAGAGAGTTATGAGAGTTGAAACAAAATAGAGTAGTCTTTTTACACTTTGTAATCAAGCACCAAACACGACAATTTATGAAAGAGTTGTAGCTCAAACCATCAACTACAGAATTAGAATCCATTTAGAAAACAACATTTTCCATGGAGATCTTTCTTCCAATCAACTTCCATCTTTAAGACAATAAGTCTCACCAATTTGAACATCAAACAGTGGTTGGATCCTATGGATTTTAGCTCCTATGAACAAATAGGGTCCCCCCTAAAAAATATGAACAAATAGAATTTAATTTCCGAGGGAAAAGTCAATGTCCACCCGATTGTATAAAGAGGCAGTCTAGTACTAAATATGTAACCCCTCTTTCATAAAAAAATAAATAAAAAAGTACCACCTCTAGACTTAAATATAATACCAGATTTTGTGCTAATCTTTTTCGTACATATCATAGTGTGTATGTGTTTTGATGCAGTTTTTTTTCTTTCTATTTTTTTAAATAGTGTGTATCCCTTATACATATAGTTTATAAATAGTTATAGTATACGACATAATTTAAATATAATAAAGGTGATCTCTCGAAATGAAACTGACCATGTTATGATCATCAAATATAGTAATTCCTTCGTCCTTAATCTTCCTTCTTCTAATCTTTTTGGTTTTGTTGCAAAATTTTGATTGTTTGACGAAAGACTTGGTGTAATATGCATAAGCAAAATGATTTTGCATCATGCATAAACGTCTTTTTTTTATCATTGAATCAAAAAATCACACTAAATTTTATTTAACGGTGAGATTCATTGATCTAATGGTTAAAACTAACTTGAGCATGATGCATTGTAAACAATTAAAAAAAAAATTGAGCATGATGAAATATTTGTCTCACTTGTGCACTGAATTCAAGAAATTAAGATGCAATGAGATTTTTTTCTTTCTTTCGTCCTTACAAAAATACACACAAAATAAATTAAGGGTTAAAAGTTTGTATTTATCCAAAACTATTATTTTTAATATAATTTCGAAACCAAAACAAAGATTAGTGTTGAAGGGAGCAGAAGTAATGAAAAACAAAAACACAAATTCTACGTACCTTCTATTAAGTTAGATGAAATACGATGTCATAACACGGCAAAAAACCTACATCATCATATTTGTTTTATTTGATTTTCTTTATATATATATATATATATATATTTATATGTATGGACATGGATGTTTTTCGTGTCTTTATTTTAATTTCATTAGGGTAATAACCACGTTATTAGTATAGTGCTATTATTGAGTAGAAGAATATTGAGGACTAATACAAGGTCCGAGTAAGACTACATAGTTATGTTGACTTTGTCTCAGTACTAAGTCCTTAACAAATGAACAAAAAGTTAATAATACTATTTCTCAATTATGAAACCGCGTTCATTTTATTAACTTTATATGCTTTTAGCATCTTATTTATGAATACCCTCTCTCTCATACCATGAAATTATTGAATTCTCTTAACAATAATTTCTATGGCTTTTCACCATGAACACTTGTTTATTTCTTTATATTTTTTCCTTTCTTTTATTCTTCCTATCATAAACACACTTTCAACTGTTTCAATTTCTCATACTTCAAATTCAAACCAAACCTTAATTTGTGTCTTACAACCTCAAAACCAACAAAAACATTCAAAGCTTAATTGTACTAGTTTTTCTCCTGGTACAAGTTTTGGTACCAAACTTGAACTGAATTCTAATGTTTCGTATTCTCAAATTGTTGGTGGAAATGGTTTTTTATGTGGTTTATCATCATCAAATTCTTCAAATTCAATCATGGTTTGTTGGAGATTTTCTCATTCTTCAAATTCAATTACTATTGTTTCCTTTAAACGACTCTATCATGGACCCGTTATCGAAGACATCGATAGCGGGCATTCCCATGTCTGCGGACTCGTTAAAGGGAACAATGGTTTTCGCCTCGAGTGTTGGCAATGGAGAGACTTCAATTCAAGCTCCGTGACGAACAAGAACATGTCAAAAATCGCGGTGGGAGAGAATTTTGTATGTGGGCTATTAGAAAATGGAAAAGGGAATGGTGTTACTTGCATAGGAAGTAACAATAGAGTTGTTGGAAATGAACCAAAGAATGGTGGGAATTATTCTGTTATTGAAGCTGGTTCAAATCATGTTTGTGCTATCTCAAATAATGGTGGTTTGGATTGTTGGGGTCATATGGTTGGTGAGAAACCAAAAGGGAGATTCATTTCATTGGCTTTGGGGGAAAATAGAAGTTGTGCACTTGGGTATGATGGAATTGTTACTTGTTGGGGTTTGAATAATTTCACCATGCCATTGACATTAAAAAACACTTTTTTTGAGTCAATTGTGGCTAAAAAAAGTGTTTTTTGTGGTGTTTTGTCTTCTAACTATTCTTTGTTTTGTTGGGGCAATGAAGTTTTTGAGTCAAAAAAAGATGCATTCAAGGTCTTTGATAATGTGCTTCCTGGACCTTGTAAGAATCAATGTCCATGTGGACCTTTATCAGATTCTGCTAAGCTTTGTGTCTCACCAGCCATCATTTGCAAACCTTGTTCACCATCATTTGAAATTCCATCATCACCGCCTTCGAATCCACCATCTCAAACACCCGAAAATCCATCGAAAAGTGGTACATGGAGCAACAAAAATGTGGCATTTCTAGTAGTTGGATGTGTTGGTTGCACTTCCTTGTTACTAGTCCTGTCTTTTTTCCTTTACAAATACTGCAAAGGAACGGCGTGCAAATCTAGTAGAGTTCATGACTCTGGAAGACTAGATGATCTCGATCGTGAAAATGAATCACAACCTCGGGCTAACCATGCGATTCTCGAGAAGAGGTTAAGCCATGTAATCAGCATGGGAAATGGAGGTACCCTTTTGGAGGAAATTTCCCTTCAGACATTACTTGAAGCCACCAACAATTTCTCTGAAGAGAACAAAATTGGCGTCGGTAGCTTTGGTTCGGTGTATCGTGCAAAACTTGAAGATGGAAAAGAAGTTGCTATAAAAAGAGCTGAAATTTCATCAACTTCAACTTCTCATGCAAATTTTGGTGTCACCAAAAGACAAGAAGACACAGACAGTGCATTTGTGAATGAACTTGAATCTTTATCAAGACTCCATCACAAAAACTTGGTCAAATTACTCGGTTTCTATGAAGACAAAAATGAAAGAATCTTAGTCTACGAATACATGAACAACGGAAGCTTAAACGACCATCTTCATAAGTTTCAAACTTCAACAATTATGTCATGGAGCGGTCGTATAAAAGTCGCTTTAGACGCGGCTAGAGGTATAGAATATTTACACAAATACGCTCAACCGCCGATTATCCACCGTGACATTAAAACGTCAAACATTTTATTAGATTCAAAATGGGTCGCTAAAGTGTCTGATTTCGGATTATCATTAATGGGTCCGGAAGACGAAGAGTCGCATCTTTCGCTACTAGCGGCCGGAACCGTTGGTTACATGGATCCTGAATACTATAGGCTTCAATATTTAACATCAAAAAGTGATGTCTATAGTTTTGGTGTTGTTTTGTTAGAACTTTTAAGTGGATATAAAGCCATACATAAAAATGAAAATGGTGTACCAAGAAATGTGGTTGATTTTGTGGTACCCTACATTGTTCAAGATGAGATTCATAGAATTTTGGACACAAAATTGCCACCACCAACACCATTTGAGATTGAGGCTGTGACTTTTGTGGGCTATTTGGCTTGTGATTGTGTTCGTTTAGAAGGTAGAGATAGACCAAATATGAGTCATGTTGTGAATAGTTTAGAAAAAGCTCTTGAGGCATGTTTGGCACAACCAATATTTTGTGAGTCAACTAGGACCACTAGTACCAATGTTTCTTATGAGTGACTAGTTTTCCACAATTTCTTTTTCCTTACGCTTAACGCGTTTGTGAATTTTGAAAGTGTCAATATTTGTATATCATTACACCTTTTTTTTTCTTCAATTTTTGTTAATATTTTTCTAACTTATTTCATTGTCACAACTTCCACGAGATAAGTCTATTATTATTGACATAGTCCAATTTTTCTTTTCAAAAATATGATGATTGTGTCACGGGCACAAGTTGAAAAATCTATTATAATTTAGAAGTGTGTATTTCGATGACACATTGTTTGAAAGCCCTTGTGTTTGTGTCACACGTTGTAACGCAAATGTGAGATAATAGTGCAAGGAACAATCATCATATTTTGATCTCATACATACATATAATATTGATCAATTATTCATAATACACTTTACATTTTAAAATAAATTATTCACTTTAATTGAAGGAACTCAATTCCATGTTAGGGAGTGACATGTACATTTACATGATAGATCTTAATATTTCAATTTTGCAAAATGGGTCTATATGAGAAATTAAAATGGGTAATAGTCAGTTTAGTTTGGAATGTGTAACGATTAGTCACAATAGTCTTTTAATGTATGAAAATTTTAAAATAGTCTCTGATGGTACACTATGTTAGCCAAAATAATCTCTTACATTAAAATGGTTCGTTAATATTGTCATATTAATCTCTCAATATACTTACTTATTGTTATATTAATCCCTATAATTCTTACGGAGACGATATATATTTGATTATTTCAACCTGAAAATAAATCAATGTAGCAAAATGATAAAATTTTATTAATGTTAACGTAAAACTGATTAGGCAAGATCCATCTCCTTTAAGTTAAATTATAATCTAGTTTTATTTCGAGTTAGTAATTTAGGCCAAAAAAGTGTGTCACACATTGACAATTTGATATGAATAACCTAACCATCAAGAAAAAAACGTATTACTATACTATTAATTTCTTTTATTCGACCAGATCAATGTGCTTCACAAGCAAGCTACACAAACCTTTTTCTTTCCTTTTATTATTTAACTACTACTCTTAACTAAGTCAATGTTTCATTTCTTCCTTCAAGATACAAAGTCAAACATATGGGAATTTTTGAAATATGAGTATCAGAGGATCTGTAACTAACCAAAAATATGAGGTTTAAATTCAGCCTCTAGATTTATCGTTGATATATTGTGTGTAGACAATTCACTTTTCAATTTCATCATTCACGATTTTCTTGCGGTTCGATTTAATCTCTAACAACAATAATATCTAAATTAGTCTCTGACATTTTTATATCCTGAACAACTCATTCATGACTGGTTTATCCCAAATATACAATTGTGAGAGACTAATATATTTTTATTTTGCTTGGAGGTATTATTTATTGTTAAGAGCTAAATTGGATTATGAGAAAATTATGAAAGAACAAATTGAATTATTTTTATGATGTTGTAATAGAAAAAACCACTAATATGCAATGCAACTTTAGTTGGAGATATTGGAAGCAAAATGTTAAAGTTTCCTAGTCCATAAGTTTCTTGGCTTCTTTACAAAAACAAGCATACGCCAACTCAAGAAATAATAATCAGAAATTAGTCAAGTCAGTTATTTGGATTAATTGGTTTTAACAACACTTGACTGATTGATGAGTATTGTAATTAAGTTTCGAAATAAGTATAATTTAAGATGTTGTAAACTAATTAAAATAGTAATACTTTTCATCCACTCTCGTTACTGAAAAACTCTTTATGTTTTGTAGAAGTATACTTTCAGACGACATAATTTTTTGAAAGTGTTCTTTTAGATGACACAAAATTAATTTTTTTTTCTTTCAGTTGCTTTTGTACCAAACTCATATTAGAGGGTAGTGGAAGTTTTTTCCTATAAAAAGCATTAGGAGTTTGCATTACTAAGCATTGGAATGTTTAGTTATTTGGAGACTATTAAAATTGGGCTTGTAGCAAGCAAGACATCAAATTTAAATTTAAATTTTCTCCTTTGTATGCTTTCATTGTTCAACAATTTAATAGTAAAATCAAAAGGAAAGTGCAAACCAAATGCTGTCATTTATACTTATGTAGTGCTTTGGAAAAAGCTTAATCTAATTTTTATAGACTTGACTACATTTGCTTCTAGAAGAATAAAAATGAAGTTCTGAAACAAGTGCAAAATTCTTATGGATAAGAGTGATGTAAAAGTGCTAAAGTTTATAAGGGAACTAATCCAGTGAGTGACTCAACAAGTAAAGTTATATGGCTATTGGAGTGCAACAAAATTATATAAAGTAGCATCTTTTTTTTTGAAAGGTTATATAAAGCAGCATCAATAATGACAAGAGTCTAAGAAACCTATTTTGGATTGCATAGCCACTACCAAGTGGGCCCCAATATTCTTAGCAATGGTTGGATTTTTAAGCAATCCCTAAGCAACAATCTTCAATAACTTTTTATTTGCACTCAACCTTAAGCAACTATCAAATGTCCTCCACTATACCATAACAGATTAAAAGGATGTGATAGTTGAGCGCCTTCAAAACGTCCTCCTCAAACGGATTAAAAGGAAACATTACCCCCAAATCTTCAAAACGGTCGAGTACATGTGAAAGATCTCATTCTTAGCCTCACGGTGGGCGTCAAATATATTTGCCGTGAGTACAATACTAAAACTAAGATTTAGTATCTTATTAGGTCATACCTTAAAAATAATTCCAAAGGGGTTTATTTTTAGTCTTTTTGGGCCTCTTATTACGTGACTTACTCCCTACGTCACCCGAGATAAGGAGAAACATGTATATCCCCGTGAATCTGGATATTCTGGCCGAATATCTAGCTTCAAAGTTCGGGCTTGATGGTTTCGAAGGATAAGGAAGGGAGCATGTCCTACATAGGCGTAGGTGGCATCCTTGTATTGGGCCAGTGGGCCTTTATTTGAGTATTGGCGCTCCAATTTACAAAAAATCTTATGTATGTAAATACAAATCATAAACTCACCTATATGCGGTAGTATCTTATTTAAGATATTGAAAAAAAAATCGCCGTACTAAATTTGTAAACTCAAGTTTTACCAATGGTTCTCAGAAAAAAAAATTCCAATGGAATAAAAGGTTTAAAGAATCATTATCTAAGACTTTAGAACCCACTATATCATGTAAATGTAGCTCAGTTGATAGCTACCAACGACATTACTTATAAGATTTATGGTTCGAGCTCTGGATTCTCCATTTCTCCACACTAAAAGTATTTGAATTTAGCTATTAACTAGTTGATAAAAAGAAACACTATAAAACCATCATTGAAGATGCACAAAGAAATACATAAAATAATTGTGTTTGCCAATTCTTCAAACAACAATAAACCCAGAAAAAGTTATTCCTATTTGAAAGATTTTCATTCTTCACTGATCTTCATTCAACTTCAAAGTAAAAGACACAATATCATTACAAACTACACATAAATAAATATAATTTTTGCCCTTAATAATGAGTGATCTTACCATGATAAGATAGCAAAACTAAATTGATCTTAAAAAAGGGCTGGAAATGAACCATTGGGATATATTGAACAAAGATATTTGACAACATGAATGCAACATTCCCTTGAAAATTCAGGTACACATAGCAATGAAAAAAAAAACAGAAAAAGAACCAAGATATTATACATTTTTCTTTTGTTACAAGATATTATACATTTGTAACACCTCTCAAAAACATAATTATTATATATATCATACAAATCTCAACTAGCATACAAAACTGCTCTTAAATTGAAAAATAACTTGCAAAAATTTACATTATAGCTTTTGAAAATAATCAAAACCACTAGTCAAAAGAGCCTGCATGTTTCTCAAAACCACATGGTTTCGATTTTATCTTGCAAGGTTCAGAATCAACAAGCATCTTAACAACATCTCTCATAGTTGGACGCAAAGTTGGAAGCTTAGTAGTACACTTGATACCAATCTTCAACACTTTTATCATATCTTCAACACAATGTGTTGATGCAACTCTACCATCAAGAATGTTGAGTACACTTTCGCGATCGTTGAGATTACTCATAACCCAATGAACAATGTCTTTTGCTTCTCCATACTCTTCTTCAACAGGTTCTCTTCCAGATACTAACTCTAATAGCACCACACCAAAGCTGTATACGTCGCTCTTTTCGGTTATTTCAGTTGTATAAGCTAGTTCTGCATGGAAGACAAAAAAGTATATAAATTAACCATATTCTATTACCTATTCAAACATGCATAAATTGGAAGCATATATCAAACGAGAAAGCATATACTTCACTAATTCTTAGGACTTTAAGAAAAAAGTGTCCCTAAATATAAACATTGTTTGAAGGAAATATTAATATATGTCCCAATTCACAAACAGTAAATGTGGAAAAAAATGAGATACTTCAAAAAACATAAACAGTATATCTGTGAATCCCCCCCAATACTCCAAAAATGATGAAGAATCGTATCCAAAGCAGTATCATATCGGGAATTTTGAAAAATTTCCCGTATCGCTGTATCGGTATCGTATCCGTATCGTGTTAGGTATCGGGGCTTCATAGCAGTATATTGAAATTTCATACAAAAGCATTATCAAAACATACCTGGAGCAATATAACCATGTGTGCCAGCAAAAACGCTATAACCCATCTGAGATTTTTCAGCAAATCTTGCAACACCAAAATCAGCAATTTTTGCTTCATAATTTGCATCAAGCAAAATGTTGCTTGATTTTATATCCCTATGAAAAACAGGTGGAGAACAATCATGGTGCAAATAGCAAATTCCTTTTGCACCTCCCAAAGCAATTTTGTACCTCTGATTCCAATCAAATGTTACCTTCTCATCTTTTACCTCTCTATGAAGAGCTTGGAAAAGATTACCATTTGGCATATACTCAAAAACCAAAAGATTGGACCCTCCTTTAAGAAAACAAGCATAAAGTTTGAGTATATTTTTGTGTCTAATTTTCGCTAAAATCTCCATCTCAGCAGCTAAAATCTTCACACCGTAGCCTTTCTCTAGTTGCTTTACGGCCACCACTATGCCGTTTTTCTTCAACTTGACTCGATAAACCTTTCCGGTGCCACCGTAGCCGATTAAATTATCTTCATCCAAATGACTTACTTCATCTGCATCAATATCCACTTGATGAAAAGATGCTTGTTTCCATTTTTGACTTGCTTCCCTTTCGCCTTTTTGTAAATTTTTTTCTTTTCGATTCTTCATGCATCTATGGATCACGATCGCGGCAGCGAAGATAACAGCAATGAAAAAGAGCAGCAAATATTTATAAGCAAAGATCCCTCTTCCATGACCATGATCTTTATCACAAATCTTCAAATCAGAATTCATCGAAGTTTTCGGAATTTGCTCAACACATAGTTCTTTGTTTCCAACAAAAGCCTTCTCTCCACCAATAATCAAAATCCCAAATGGAATTCCACCAGAAAGAGAATTTTCAGAAAAATCCACTGAACTTAGTTTCATTTTCTCCAAATTATCAGGAATTGTACCTGTTAATTTGTTTCTTGATAAATTCAAAGAATTCAATGAACTCATAAGTGAAACCGAGTTCGGAATATTTCCTGATAGAGAATTCAAAGCAAGATTCAAATCCACCAACCTCGAACAATGACCTAATTCTTTCGGTAGTAAACCAGTTAATGAATTCTCTTCCAAATGCAAAGTAGATAACTGTTTTAATAATCCAATTTCATGTGGAATTTCACCAGAGAAATTGTTGTTACTCAAGTAAAGTTTCTCCAAATTCACCAATTTTCCGATTTCTGAAGGAACTTTACCTGAAAACTTGTTATTCATCAAAACAATTTCACTTAAATTTGTTGAATAACCAATTTCTGAAGATACTTCACCACTGAAATTATTAAAACCTAAATCAATTATCTTTGCATTAGGAAGTGACCAAACACCTTTCGGAATTTTTCCAGACAAAGAATTGTTACTGATTCTTAATCTTTCTAGTGACTTGCATGAAGCATAAGACTCGGAAAAATTTCCAGAGAAATTGTTTTGCAATGCAAGCAAAAGTGTCAACTTTCTTTTCTCACATAAGTACTTTGGGAAAAAACCTGAAAATTGATTCTCTGATATGTCGATACTTTTGAGCGGAGAAAATCGGCCAAAATTCTCCGGAATTGTACCGTTGAAACCGTTTCTGTAAACCGAAAAACCTGTGAGATTTTCCATGTTACCAAATCCAGCAGGAATTTGACCAGAAAAGCTGTTATCATACAGCTGAAAAACAACCAGATTCTTCATTTCACCAATCTGCTTAGGCAACTTACCAAACAATTTGTTTGCAGAAAGATCAATCTCTTGCAAATTGGTTAAATTTGCAAGTTCTGCTGGTATTTGGCCCGTCAAATTGTTCGAAAACAACTCAATTTTGGAAACATTTTTCAACTTCGAAATCGATCTAGAGATTTTGCCAGATAACTTGTTTCTTGACAAATCCAAAGTCTCCAATGCTTCCATTTCATATATTGATTCTGGAATCTCTCCTTTCAAATGAGAACCACCAAGATAAAGCCAAGTCAAATTCTTCAAATTTCCAAGACTCTCTGGTATCACACTCTCAGTGTAAAGATTTTCTCCGAGACCAAGCGAAACTAGTCCGGTTAGGTTCCCTATCCAGCTAGGGAATCTACCGGAAAAGTAGTTAGCCGAAAGATCAAGAACTCGAAGGTTTTTCAAACCGGACAAATCTGGAATTGCTCCAATAAGTTCATTTCCTGATAGATTCAAGACTCTGAGGTTTATAAATTTTGTTACTTCTGATGGAATTTTTCCGGAAATGGAATTGGATGGTAATGAAAGAACTTCTAGGCTATGAAGAATTGTGATTGATGGAAAAATTTCGCCGGATAGGGAGTCACCATCCAATGAGATTTCTCTGACTTTCAAATTTCTTGGATCACATGTAATTCCAAGAAAGTTGCATGGTGATTTTGATTCATTCCACGAAGCTAGAGAATTCAATGAGTCATTTAAATGGTTCTTGAAATCAAGAAGGGCTTGTGTTTCATTTGTTAGGGACATACATGGAGGGATAATATAGTGTGATGTGAGTAACAAAATTGCTATGAAGTTGAAAAAATGAAAGAAATTGGAAATCTTAGCCATTGAGACTAAGTTCAAAGGACAAAATTGTTAACAAGATTTGAAGAATGTGGCCGTGTCAGGATGTTTGATATTGTAGAGAATCGTGGTCAAATGCAGCCGATGCAGACAAAATTCAAGTAGAAAGTTGTCAACAAGGTTTTAAAACGTGGTCACACCACGATCTTTGATATTGCAGAGAATCGTGGTCAGATGAAGTTGATATGACTTCGACTGCTAATAAACGAGGCTGATGTGGCGTCAATTGTGGCCGCGCCGTGGTCCTGAATCAAAGCTACTAGGTTGAGTGGATATGGATGAAATTTGAAGTTTGATGATCAATGAAGCATGATTGAAGGTAAAAATGTCACAATCCTAGAAAACATGCACTGGTATTAAATTTCAAATAAAACATAACATTATTAATAAATAATGCAAATAAAAAAATAAAAACAGTGTGAAGTGAGACAAAAAAGAAAGGTGACGTTGAAATGTCAATTTTGTTAGTGTGTGTTAATAATGATTGAACTGTAATTACTATAATTCTAATCAAAGAATTGAAGAAAGTGATAGATATATAATGCTTTGAAGTCACTCCTTTCACATCTTTTGCACATAACAGTTTTAAATCTATTTTGCCCTAAATGCAAGGCACAAATTATAATAATTATGATTATGATTAGATAAATTTAGAATTATTTTTAATCATCAGTGTTTTTCTTTTAGGGCCTTTTTAATCATGAGTTACTAATTCTACTATTATAACAACCATGGACATTGGAAATTTAGAATGATGCTAACTATTTTGGAGAGTTCTTTATAGTTGGAATAATTATAATAATAATAATAAAATAATAATATTATATTATTATGAGTATGTATCCATTTTGATGCATGTTAATACTCTTAACTTATCAAAAAAGTCATAATAATATAATTAAAAAATGTTAAAGCTTCAAGCCTTAGCCTGGAGAACACTCTTCAGATCTCTTTCTATATTCTAATTTTTCTCTTTTATTTTGTTTTCAATATTGACAACAAGGATACATAGGAAAAAGAAGTTGATAAAATATTGGAATGAGAAGAATTTTCATAAAGAATAGTAAATAAAAAATTCAGAAGTAAGAACTAAAATAGGATATAATATTTGAGTGTGATTATCTAACCTGTTTTTCAATAGATTTGTATGGTGTGTCTCTTCCTTCTTTTCTTCCAACTAAGAATTTTTTTGGTAGATAACTAAGAATATTATGAAAGAAGTTTGTGAATGAATTGAGAATAGCGAAAGAATGGTGTTTTATAAGAGAAATAAAATTATTGGATTGTGATGGGAATATAGTGAAATGTACGGTAACCAATCAAAAGGTGTGAAACTAAATGGAATTATTGGTGCATTAATCTAAGAAGTGGCCATACCGTACAGTGCTACACACATATTATTGTAATGTGATGGAAATATATGAGTTGGAAGTTTCTAAAGGACACATTAATTAAGAAGATGAGTCACCAAAGTTATAAAACTTAGAAAGAAAAATTTGATAGTAATTAGTGCGTGGCCAACAAGTGTCCATATACAAAAGAAAGAGTGATATTTAGTGTCGGGCAGCTTGACAAAAAAACAAAATAATTATATTTAGTGCATTTAAAAAAAAATAATTTAGTGGTCTAAGATACAAGTAAATATTATATTACTATTTTTCCCACATTTGAATTTTTTTTAATAACTCTTTTATTTTTATGGTCTAAAATACAAGTAAATATATTTAGTGGTCTAAAATACAAGTAAATATTATAGGATTCATTACAAGTTTCAAAGTCAATTAATTAATTAATTCTTTACCAAAATATTTCAAATTATATTACATCTTTTTTCTACAATATATATTAAACACTCTTATGTAAACATGAACTAATTATCTCTTTTTTTTTTTTTTAAGGAACTAATTATCTA
>Ga0228711_1003211_pt1 | contig 25380 bp, 10 predicted proteins | sample MedpolnodulmetaG_2_FD_177996 | JGI IMG/M metagenome (GOLD analysis project Ga0228711, IMG submission 177996) | Root nodule microbial communities from Medicago polymorpha collected in Santa Monica, California, United States - brown nodules | ecosystem: Host-associated > Plants > Roots > Nodule... | reverse complement strand
ACGAGGGATACGTGGTAATATCAAATGAAAGCTAGAATCCATGCATGATCTTTAGATTACGTGTGACGCTTGATTAAGGAACTCTAATCCTAACAAGCTTTACGCCCTATCAATCTCAAGTTTTAATTTTATAACGTAGATATTTAGGTTTTAAACAAACAAACAAATTACTCTTTCAACTTAAAATGATAATCGATGTCGAACAATCCATGATATCGCACTAGTCCCTTAGGAGACGACATATAAATACATACTTTTGATATACGTAAATATGCTACATCAAATTGGCTTTTAGTGTAAATATGGAAGTTTTAAATAATTGTGTTAGCTTTCCAATGGCTTTGGTTTGACTTAAAAATGATATTTAAATTTTGAGTTATGATGAAAATACTCAAAGTAGGTCTCAGTAAAACTTTATGAAAATTCAGCATAACTATTTCTAAGTCAACCCAAAACTTAAGGTTTGTTTCCAAACTTCAAAACTTGAGAATTAGTAGTTCAATTAAGGTGCTTAAGAGTATTTAACCTATGATATGATGGATCTAACTTGGTTTTGTTTTGAAAATGAATTGGTTTGCAATTTGAGAGAAACGATACGAACTTTGCAAAAACTTTGAGATTTGAGTGAGTTGGCCTATGAAACATTGATGTATACACCACTGCACTCATATGTGATTTGTATATATACTTAGTTGAGGTTTCCAAATGTGTTTGCTTTGTTTTGTCGGATAACCTGAAAAATGGTAAAATGATACGAACTTACTGTAACTTTGTGATTTTGTCATAGTTAGCCGGTGAAACACACATGTATACTCTATTGCACTCATATGTGGTCTAGGTGTATACATAGTTGAGGCATTGGATCTTTTTTGCTTGGTTTTGATTTATTTGTTTCAATTGTTTTAAAGTTGTAAAATGGTAAACGAACCTTATCGAAAACGGTCTTTAAGTTCGGATACCCTTGAAAATATTTTGTGAATAGTTTGATATGATTTGATGAAGATGTATGAATGATTAATAGGTGTTGAACATGATTTTTATCATGGTGTGATGTACTTTCCTCCTTTGTTTGATTGTGGGATATTGTATAGAGTTGTTGATTGATAACGATGTTAATATTGGATATGGTGATCGCATGTATTGAATTATGTCGTTGATTTCTTATATGCAAATTTGATAATGATAGTTGTGGTGCTTGCGTATATGAAAGATGTTTGTTTTTCGTGATGATCATTTGATGAATGATTGGTGATAAACATGTTTATGTTATTTTTTTTGTTGAACATGTTAAATGTTGATTGTTGGTGGTGAATCCATACATGCTAATTTTGATGGTGATATAATTGGTGAATGCAAGTATCCAAATTAAAGGTGATATAGGATATTATATCCAATGGTGTTGGTGAATGTGTTGTTGAATATATGTATTGTTGTTGATCATATATTCATGCATACATGGTTACCTGAAGTTGTATGCTATATATCTGCAGCGTGGTTGTTTGAATTTTTATACATGTTATATTTTGGAGAACTTATGTAGACGTAACGTCTATTTCTTGAATAAATGCTTGATTCGCGTGTTTTATCGCTTTAATAGAAATAGGGCGTTACACATACCATAAATCTGAACAAACAACTATCCGTGATAGGTTCTGAAACACCTGGAACGAGCAGCAAAGAGATGCACAAATCAGATCATAAAACAGGAACCAAATCCGAATCCAAAGCAAATTCAGACCGTGAAAACCAAAAGAGCAAGAACACAGCCACTTCAAAAACGGCGCCGTCGACGAAAAACAGACCCTCGACATGTGAAACGACCCCAATTGTGGTTTGGCGGTGGTGCGTCCGTTAGAGGAATGTGCACCACCGGAAACGGATGTCTACATCTTGATTGTGATGATTGGATTTGAGGGAGGTGAGGGAGAGCGACGATGGAAGGCGGCGGAGGAGAGGTGCTCAAGCATATATAGTTGACCATGACATGATGTCTAAAAGGTTACATGGGTGACTTTGAGGTTACATCTCTTCATTAGGGACACTTGTGGTCAAGTGGAGTAGGAAGTCCAACATGGAAGAATTTGGAGCAGATCTTGCTTGAGGTTTAGGGAGGGTTTTTGTATCGCCGGAGGAGGATGGGGTGCTAGGGGTGGACACACTACCCAATAGTTGTGTTTATGTGTTTTTTGATTTAGATATTTTATTTTGATATTATGTTTGTAATTTGTTTAGTAATATTTGGATATTGGTTACTAGATGCATAATAGGTGATTTCGTTATATTTGTGCTTATAATTTGTTTTGATGCATGTTACAAGTAAGTCGATGTCAATTTACCAAACAAAATGTGCTAACTTATGAATACATGTTTCAATATGTGTGCTGACACAATTTAGATTATATAATTTAAAGGGTTAATAGTGCTTTTCACCCCTGTAATATAGGTCATTTTCGATTTTCGCCCCTATAAAATTTTCGGTTTGATTTGCATCCTTGTAAAACTTTTTTTTTTTCCAGAAAACACCCCTCCTCCATCCAACTCATCAAATGCGTCTATGTGGCGCTGACTTGGCTTTTTTTTTAATTGTCCACATCATATTTTGTTTTTTAAAATATCTGAAAATTAATTTTCAAAAATAAAAAAATCCAAAAAATCAGAAAATATATTCAGATTTTTTTTCCAAAAAATTTTAAAATTGAAAAAAAAAATCAAATATTAAAAAAAAATAATAAGATTTTTTTTGAAATTCAAATATTAAAAAAATCAGAAAAAATATTTTGTTTTTTTTTTTAAAGATTCTGGAGTTTAATTTTTAAAATAAAAAATAGTTAAAATTAGAAAAAACAAAGTCAAAATTTTTTAAAAAAAAATCAGATTTTTTTTCTGAAAATTTTATTCCAGATTTTTATAAAATCTTTTTTGAAATTAAAATTTTAGAAAAAAAATCATTTTTTACGAAATTAACAGTTTATTTTTTAAACAAAAAATTTAAAATTTGGAAAATATTTTTCGTAATAAAAAAATTTATGTAAATAAAAAATTTCCTGAATTTTTTTTTCTAAATTAATATAAATGAATTTATATTATAATTTTTTTAAAAAAAAATAGGCACAAATGCCACGTGTACCTTTAAAAAAATAAAAAAAAAATTATACAATCAGCACGCCACATAAGCATGTATGCACAGTGTACCACGTCAGCAAATATGCACAGTCATATGGGAGAGGGGTGTTTTCCGGAAAATAAAAATTTTACGAGGACGGAATCCAAATCGAAAATTTTATAGGGGCGAAAATCGAAAATGGCTTATATTACAGGGATGAAAAACACTATTAACCCTAATTTAAACATTATTTTAGGAGTTCGATTTATATAATTTGAACGGTGTCAACTTATTAACAGCAACTGATCTTTGAAATTGGTCCGCCCGGAGGGTTTAACATCTCTCAAATTATATTATCTTATATGGTATTATCTTTTTTTGGATTATATTTTCTGAATGGTTTGTTAAAATAATTACAAGAACTAGGGTGATTCGTAAATGTAATCAAAAAATTTAGATTGTTTGAATTAAATATAATCCAAAATATTAAAGAAATAGTACAGGGCAAAATAAAAAATACATTAATGTGTGTCAATAATACGAGCCTCAGACTTGTCTTCTTATTTTTTTGTTCGATAGCCCAAACTTTTGCAAACTTGCCACAATAAATGGACTATATTATTTTTCTCAAAGAATGAGAGCTAGTTTTTTTTTTTAGAAACTAAAATGAAATATATTAATCGAAGCTTAGTCTCTCAAGTACAAGAAGTGTCAGAGAAGAAGTAAGATAAAAAGAAGTATCTAATACATAAGGTTATCAGAAGGGAAAAAAAGCGATAAAACAATAATGCAGGCACGCTTAAAATACAGAAGCTAATGCAAATTAAGTGACCACTCCCAAACATAAAAGGTGATTAAGCCACCACATGTGATAATTAAAAGCAAAATTAAGATGATTTTCCTTCAACCACCAAAAGGATTGGAGCTTAATTTTATCTATAAGCTGGATGATTGAATTTCCCTTTTGTTGAAAAACTCTAACATTCCTGTCACGTCAAATAATCCAAATGCAAGAAAGCCAAATTAAATAAAAATCAGAACAAATGTTTCTTGAGAACCTCCCAATGATCGAAAAATAAGAAAATGATCCTTTACTCAAGCACGTTTGACTGAAACCACTCCGAGCCAATTATAAATTTCATACCAAATTTGTCCAAAATAGTCACATGTCAAAAACAGATGATCTGAATTCTTCTGTGAGCCGCAACCTCCTGAGCAAAAAAAAACTTATTTGGTTGAAGGACCCTTTGCCTGATTAAGTTATCAGTTGTTGGAAGGCGGTTTCGCAAAAGACGCCAAACAAAAATGTTGACGTTTTGAGGAACCTCCTTGTGCCAAATAATAATATTATCACTGGACCGTCATAATATTCCTAAGGAACTAAGAGACCCCCAGAAAGGACTCTTTGACCCTCCAGAAGGCCTCAGTGCTCTTGATAAGGCCCAAAACACCCTTCAGATGGGCTTTTAGCCTCAAAGCGCGTCCACTTCAAAGACACCGCCTTAGGCTGTTTCTAGAAGCCTCTAGAAGCCGCCTAATTACCTAAATAACCCCATTATTTGTTGCCTAAATAATCACAAATCAAGCCCATGGATGACTATAAATACAACCCTTGAGAGCCTTCTCAAGGCATGACCGATACAATACAAACTTTAATACGATTATTGTACTTTTAGCAATTACAGTGACCAATATTAGAAGGTTGATCCTTGATGTCAAGAAGTTGTTCACACTAGTAACATCATATTTTGAGAGCTAGTTTTTTATTTTATTATTGAAAAGGAATGGGTACAACTATTTAAGTTTTTCTTTAAACAAAAAGTATTTGCTTAGAAGAATCTACTTATCACCTCCACGGATATATTCCCCCCTCCAAAACTAGTAAAAATAATGAAATGACCTTTTAATGTATTTTTTTTTATTTAATCTATAAAGTGGACGAAAAAAAATTTATTCCATTTAGAATGGTATTTTTTTTCGGCCATTTCACCTTATTCAAATTCGGAATAGAAATTAATTGGTTATTTAAAACGGAATAAAGAAATCAAAATAAAATATTTGGATTAAAATCTGGATATTTCAATGGATTGAAAACATTCAAAATAAAAAAATTTTGGATTTAATTGCTTCACATTTTTCAATATTTCCGGAGATTTAATGTTTTAAAAAATCTGAAGTAACAAAAAAATTATAAATTTCCCCTAAAAAAACTAAAAAATTTGAAACAATGAAAATTTTGGAACATTATTTTTCATTTTTGTACTTCAGGTTATTTAAAAGGGCAAATTTGACATTGGGGGTGTGGGAGTATAAGTGTCGGGATTTAACATAGATTTTTCCTAAGTTTATATCTGCCTATTTGCTTGAAGGATTCATAGTCCAACATTCGATAATGGACTTAATACTGTAGTGGCCCTTTCAAACTTGAAAATTGCTCTTTTAACTTCAAAAAAATTACTCTTTAACACCCTAAAAATACCTAAATGCCTCTAGCGGCAGTTAATTGTCAATCGCAAAATAAACTAATGGCATTTAATTGTCTTTGCGTTCTAAATTTATTCTAGAGCAACTGTAGTTAACCTATTTCGTAAAAACTCAAAATTAGAAACATTTCTCTCTATATATATACTCCCACAAACCGATTTCTTTAACTTCAAGCAATTCAACTTCAACTTCAATTACAAGCAAGTGTTCATGATCCATTTGCATTGAGTTTATTTGTTTTAATGTTAGATTATTTTGTTTGAATTGGTAAAATATTATTGTTTAGGGTTTACATAAAATTCAATTTTTTTAGCAGTAAATGATCAAGTGTTTACATTTTTGCAATGTGAATGTTGTTTAGACTAGATTTAAGTCCAAAGGAGTAGTTTAGAACATGAAATAACATAGTGAGTCAATGTTGTATATTTGCACTCCAAGTGTTTGATGAAATGTCTGAATGAGTTTTTCTTTGTTTTTTGTTGTGTAGATATGTCTGAGACTTTTAGCGCACGCAAGGAGAGAGTGGATGTGAACCCTATTACTAAAAGCGGACAAGGTCGTAGGAGTGGCATGGAGGGGACCTCACATACGGATGCGCCCTAGATTGTGGACCCTCCTCAGGACGAGTACTATGTCACTAAGGAGTAGTACTTTAATGCAACAAAGGAGCACTGCAGTGATAAGGAGGTTGAGCACCCTGAGAAGCATGACTCACTGGTGGCCCCACGACACCTGGTTCTTTTTTCATAGGCCCTTATGATTTGTCACTTCTACCATCATTCAGTAACTATGTTGCCTTGGAAAGACGTTGAAGTAAGTATAATTATATTTATTTATTGTTCAAATGTTTATTTTGGTTAATATATTTTTTAACGGTTATTTTTTTGTTTTGTTTTATATTTTATACTCAGGAGCGTGTGGTAACAACAATCACACATGGGAGGAAGATTGCTACATTGGAATTGTTGGAAGACCATTTACATTGGTTTTGGAATTCATTATTTGCATTTGGTTTTTCCCAGCTACTTCATACTGGGTTCAAGACCATCAACAATGTTATGGTTACTGTATTGTCAAATAGGTAGCATGAGGAGATCAGTAGCTTCCATCTACATGTAGGGAAGATGACCGTCAAACTAGATGATGTGGCATGACTTCTAAATATCCCCATCATAGGGAATGTAATGAGGCATGAGGAGCGTACCTCTTAGGAGTATGGTGTTGAGTTGATGACGATGTTGTTGGATGTTGATGACGATGTTGTGATTCAAAAGACTGAGAAACAATGAGGGAATGTTTATAGTATTCCGTTTATTAAGCGATTATATGAGAAAAAGATTTGTGAGGAACATCCGTTGGAGGGTGATCCTTGGGAAGTGGAGGAGGAGAGACATAACAGGTGACAATGGTGCATGAGGACTTTCTTGCTTTTTCTATTCAGATGTACCATACCCTCCTACTAGATCAACAAGCATATCAAACTCATATGATTTAATTCGATATGGGATCTATCAAAGATACATGAGTAGTCATGAGATGGGGTGACACTGGCTAATCTTTACCATTATCTATATGAGGCTACTGACTCTATGACGGGTTCCCTCGACAGATGCGTGACACTGTTTGAGGTAATGATTTTTTTTTATTTTTTATGTTTGTTGTCTATCCTATTATAATATGTAAATATAAATGTGTTTGTTTTCATTCTTAGGCATGAGCTCTAGAGCTTTTCGAATGCTTGTTTACACGGGAGCTTAATCCACATTATAACGCAAGCTTTCCATGTGCTTCACGTTTTCTTCCAAAGAAGGGTCACATTTCACCTACTCCCTACCGAGGCATCCTTGGTCGTCTGGCGATGGAGGATGTTATATTTAGTTCTTACGGTGGTCATTAACATGTCCAACACTTTGCAAAGATATGTTGGCACTCCGGTTGGGTTATGGCCGACAAAGGGGAAAAAAAGTGTATCATTAGTGTATTAAGCCTTCCAACGGAGGTGGTTCAGGTAACACATCCTAGGCCGACTAATGAGGAGGTCATTATTAACGAGGATCATAACAGAGATCGTCCTAACACACTAGATGCATGTCACAAAGACCCTCTACCGATTGGAGGATGATGGGTTGTGTGATGATGACTTAGTGGAATACTTCCAGGATCTCTTGAGGAGAATGCAAGATAAGATGCGTCCGACCACCACGTATTAGACATCTAGAAAGCATAGGAAGAAGCTGTTTAGGAGACATTAGTTTTAGGTTTACTTGTTTTTGGTTGTAAGTAATTGAATGATTTTGGTTTTATTTGTTTGTTTTTCATAAAATTATTGTATGTAAACTAATGAGATTATCGAATGAATGAATCATTTCAATTTTATTTTGTTAAAGAATGATCAAAGAGGCATTAGTTTTAGAATATATTGAAGAATGATTGAATAAAAATGTTGGTGACAAAAAAAGGCGATTTTGATGACATATCATCTTACGTTATTCTTAACATTAGTTTTAGAATATATTTCAAGACATTTGTAATGATTTCTATATTGAGTCATGTAATTCTAGTTTTTCCTGAAACATAGCAATTCTACGGTGTTTTGATGTAATTCAAGAAGAAATCATGCAAATCAGCAAAACAAAATATTTGAAGACTTTGGGAAGATCATGATGAAGATGTAAGAGGCCACGGAAGATACTAAAAAGGGAGATATTTTGTTCCCATGTCCGTAGACATCTTATATAGAAGCAAACACCCAAAAAGACGAAGAAATAAGCGATTACGTGCAAAAACTCACACTCAGGTGCCTTGAGCACCAAAAAAATAGCCTATGCTCCCCAGCCATGCGCCTTGAGCATGCTGGGAGCGGGTTAGAACTGGGTTTTCCACTTTTTAAGCGGTTTAAGCCCAGTTTTTCAACCTAAACCCAGTTGGAAACTGACATGTAAATACAACTCCTCTCGTTCACAATTTTTCATTCTGAACAAAGCGGTTCAAGAGAAAGGCAAGCAGGAGGAGCTTCAAGGGAGGAGTCTCCTCACTCTAAGTCTCTAGAGTATGTTTTATTTCTTTTGTAATTTGTCTTTAGTTACAATGAGAAACTAAACCTTTTTTGGCTAGGGTTCTAAGATGCACCTCTATTCTGTTTGTTGGATTATTTAATTTAAGTTCTTTATTCAGTTATTTTTCGAATCCTATTTAATTTTACTATTGCATAAGATTTGTCTTCTCTAAAACGAACCACCCTGAGATAACGGTACTTAGGAAAGTGACATTCCTAATATTGGTGAAAACATATCCGAATCAGGAAGTAACTAAGATAACTATTAACAATAATTACGAAAAACATGGTGACTTCATGACTTAAATCAACATAGTAAATTTATTCTTCTTTCATTCTTTGTAAGGTAGACGAAATAGGGTTGCATGTTTGTAGAACTACCGAGAGGGAGAATATATTAATGTCCTTCTAAGATTCAATAGACAGCGGTACCTTTAAAACACTGTGAATTTAAGAACCCTACTATCCGTTGTTGATTCAAATACCTATGTTTCTATGTTGCTTCCCGGTGCAAGTTGTGATTATTGAGAAGCTACAATTGTAGCTTTGCGTTTGAACGATCACCCACCGTAAAAACAAACATTCAATTTGTTTTCTTTTCTTGAGGGAAAACATTTTATAATTTAGATGTATCGAGTTTTAGTATATTTATGCTACAGGATTATATTATATTTATGTTACTAGCTAAACTGAAATGGTCTGCTGAGATTTGCCAACACCGTATGACAATATTGGCCTTGGAGGGAGATAAAAAGCTTCATATTAATTTGTATAAGAATAGTTGCTAGCTTGTATAAATAATGTAGGAGTATATGAGATTGGATATAATTATACACTAAAGGAAAGGAGTGTAAGGATGTAGGTCCATTGTATGTCGTCTTCATACTTCCGTCATGATCATTTAAAAATGAAGGGTCCTACGGTTCATTATCTTTTCTTGTTCTTCTTCTGAAAATATTCGATCTTCATAAACAATGAATTGGTAAAGAAACTAAGCATTCATTTGTTTCCTTTCATACATCATTTTTCTATTTTCTAATGTGAATTATTATGTTGAGATGAGGTCATGCTTATGCAGTGTGCACTTTGGTTTCGTAGGCCAAAACACCATCTTATATAACATATAAACTTGAATAATTAAAGAGGTGTTTTGTGACATTTTTCTCTCATGAGCTTAATTATAGCTTTTGTTTATATTACTTCAAACAGCGTTTGTGTTTATTTAGCAGCGTTTGAGTTTATAACTACATAATACTTTCTCCTCTCTTTTATACTCTTATTATTTTAGTTGAAAAAATAAATATTAATTTAAATTATTTTTATGTTATTTTATAGTACTTATGAGTTAGTTTAACCACCGATTTTATGAGACACTATAAATTTAATGTGTTAGCCTAATTGTCTGTTATCAATTATTGCCTAACTTATCTTTTATAAATTTACGTGCTATCAACTAGTTTAATATTATCGAATATGTGCTGTTTTTTATCATCTAAATTTGGTTTGATATCAACTAGTAAAGATAAGAAACTAAACAATGTTTGTATGAATAATGGCAGCACCCATTTTTCAATATATGTACTACTAAGTATTTTTTATTTGTTAAAATTAATCATGAAACTCAGGTGATTTGGTAGCACTCATGTGATTTTTATAAATTAAGATTGTTTTGATAGCCGTTTGATTTTTTTTAAAAGGAAAGAAACAGGAAAAATAAAAATGACATTTGGATAAGATGATAAAGAAATCTCTTTTAGTTTTTTTTTAAGAAGTCAAACTGGCGCACCGTAATCGACCAGAAAGAATCAAACTTAAGACTTTAAGATGAACACATTCTAAGGTTCCAACCAACACCATGAAGCCAACTCAAGTGGATTAGAAATCTCTTTCATTTAAAATTTAGGTCTTGGGTTGAAATTCATTCATGGAAACAAAACAATGTTAAATCTCTTGAGGAAAAGTTTTGTCATCTATTATAGCCCTTCTTAATTTGAGGGATTAGTTTCTGCTAGAGAATATGAGTTCGAACTAAAAAATATAGCTAGCACCAAATATAAAAAGTCAACCCATCACCCTATATTTGCTAGATTTGCAATATGAAATAAATTTATCCTATTTTTTTGTGTACAAGCAATAGATTTATTCTTTTTTTGTTCAAGTAGGAATAGATTTATTCTATTATAGAAGAAACAACTAAGAAATTAGACATATATATGATTATAATACCCGCTCTAGAAATGGTTCTTATGACACTCTTTAATCTAACTTTGTTGTTTTTCTTTCCTTTTAAATTGATTTATATTCCTCGATTTTCTTTGTTTTTAAAATATTATCACAATTTGGGTTAAGAGAAATGATATTTGTAGCGACAAATATGATCACGAAATGAACCACGAAGGTAAAAGACAATTAACGGACCTTTTCATCTTCACTTCTACCCACACATATTTTTTCGTGCAATAGAAGATCCAACACTCCTAATTTATTTATTTTGATGAAAAATGTTAGTAGTTAGTTGTTAAAGTAATATTTACATCGTCGTCTGCGTCTGAATCCAAAACCTCTAACTCGTTATCTCTTAACTCAAACCAGTAATACTACCCAACCTCTCATCCAACATTCTTGATTGATTCGAGATAAGTTTGTGATAAAAGACTTCACTATAAACAACAACGCTTCTGGGTTAACGTTGTCAACCTAATTGTGATGATTGGCCTTTACTTGCGCTAACTGCTTTTCTTTTACCTAGTGTATATTTGGAGGAGAGCTTTTTCACCACGATCATGAAACACAATAACATTTTGAAAAAATATTAGATAAACTAGTTGACAACTTATAAGTTTATAGCTGAAAAAGATAGGTTAGTGTTTTGACTTCCTTATCATTTCACCTCTTAACTCTACACACCATGCAAACGAACCATAATTGATGTGCTCATTATTTCAACAAATGAAAGGGTGGATGTACTCTGGGTAATCACTTCTCAAATATATTTTTCAATATTAAATGGAAAATCATAATTTATTTGAATCACTAAGAAAGCAAGAACGGGGTATCACTATATATGTTTAAGAAAATTGTCACATTACATATGGCTCTGCCTAAAGTTACTTATTAATTAATTAATCTTTATAAGATATTATTGTTTAAACATCAAAAGCTGGAGACAAAGTAAAAGGGCACAAGAATGGTTTCTAAAAGGAGATAGAGTGAGCAATAGAGAAAATAAAGAAATTAGGAAGGAAGAATAATAGGTCACAACAAGACAAACAAAGGAACTTTAATATTTCAATTCAAAGACGGTTCTCAAATATTGTAAGATTTTAAGGAATGACTTAGAGTGTTTGAGTGGGGGCCAAATAATGACTCCAAAGAATGTTTCATCAAAGAGAGTCAAGATTCATGTCAACCCCATCCCACCATAGGATGAACAATAATAATTAATTCATATTTTAGGTGAATAGACACATAAGCCACTAACATTGTATTGTATTGTTAGTCAAATTATTTATATTTTTTCTTTCTTATCGTCATCACCATAATAATCATACTCATCTTCCTTTAGCTAGCCAGCTACCTTAGGCGTCGTCCTTCTTAATTTATAAATGGTCTAAATCCCACGCATTACAAATTTTTAAATCATAAAGTTATACACAAGTCAATGACAAGAGAGATCGTCACATAAGGCACACATGCTACAAATCCAATTTTCTTTTGTCGAAATTGAACAAACATCCGGAAAAAGATAGATCCATTTTGGTTCTTTATAATTTTCTGAAAGAAAAAATAAATAAAACTCAAATTAATCTTTCATATTTTCATACTAAAAATAAACTTGACATTCTATTATAATAAATCAAAGACTAATTTATTCATAGAATGAAAAAAAAAATATTCATAGAATGAAAATATCATAAGTTAATTTGAATTAGACCGTTTGAAAACTGTGAGGGAGAAAATAGGTATTCATTCTAAAATTAATTCCAATATGTAGTTGTATTATGAGTGATCATATGATTGATAGGATACCGAGGATATAGATAGGTTTAATTAGCGACAAGTGCACATTAATTTATGATTTAGTATTTTTGTTGCTTGTTTAAAGTTTTTTTTGTTACTTGTTTAAAGCTAAGGTGTCGGTTTAACAAAAACTAGTATACTCCATTTAGAACTCGAGCATATTGATATTTGTTTAAACCAATGTATTAGCAAAATAAAATTAGTCTTCTCGCTTTAAATTTTACTCATTATTATAATCGAGGGTCAGTTAACTCATGCTCTGCATGTTTCAGCGTGAGTTAACGCAAACTGCCATTTTTAAAATCGGTTGAACCGATTTAAAAGATGATTGAATCGATCTTAAAAGTTTCAGTGTGAGTTAACTCATACTGAATTAAGGGAATGAACAAAATTTAAAGTGAGAAGAGCTATTTTCTTAGAAAAAAAGAGCAACAAACCAATATGCTCATGAAAGATTACATACATGAAAGAGATGACAATAATTGACTGGAAATAGATCACTAGCCTCTTTTTTTTTCCTTTCTTTTTTACGGTTTGATCATATATTAACTCCTATGTTATGTCGAGTAAGACCTTGTTGCTAGAATTCTTAATTCATGAGTTGTAGAGGGGACTTTATTTTATGGGTCACGTTAACTTGTGCTCTAAGGGTATAAATTAAGAAGTTAAAATTGGAATTAAAACATAAATATTGTCTTGAAAAGATAAGATTTTAAATTTTAAAAACATCAAATGCACAATTTTCAATAAAATATTTCTATCTTCAGTTTATTAACTTGTGCCTTAAGGGCACAAGTTAGCATTTCCCTTATTTTATATCTAAAAAACTAAACCACATTTTTATGAGTGATTAATTGAAGCTTTGTTATGAATGGATTTATTGGTGGTTAAGTTTTATGGAGGCATAGTTTTTTAATAAACCAAAAGTATCATTTGTCTGCAACCGTAGAGACTAATATTTTTGAAGTAATTGAGATTTATTTAATGAGTTGATATCTCTCAATAAATATTTTTTCATACGTAGTAGTCAAAGATCGAACGTTAAATCAAATGGTTAAAAGACTGAAGTATCTACCACTTGTGTCATACTATGTTGGTTATAGAGGCATAATTGATGTAGTAACCGGAAAGAAATGCAGAGGAATGTATTATAATTTATAACAGTGGAAAAATGGGGTTGATAGGGCGTTATTGTATTTTTGAGATAATATTATTTTTCTATTGCCACTTTTCTATACAATTTTGCAAGATAAGAAAGCAATAAAAAAATTATTTTTGTTGGCAAATCTATTCTACTCTATTAGAAAGGAAAATAAAAACATATAGGGAGAAAAATTTAAGAAGAGAAAATAAGAATTTTTCTGTCAAAAATAAGAGGAAATAAAAAATTTGGTATGGTCACCAAAAATAAAATGGAATTTGGTACTATATCCTTTGGAAGAAATGGTACTATACTTAATGATGAGCGAATCATATATGAATTTTTTCTCTCTCTAAGTTTAGTTGCTAATACTAACTTTTCATATAGTCTTTATTGCGTTTTGCCAAAAATAATAATAATAATTGTGTTTGCGAGAAACCTGTGATATGTAATTGGATCACTTCATGTGCTTTCATTCAACACTTTTTTGTGCTGGGGACTGGGGTGGGAGGAGATGGTTAGAGTGATTTAGTCGAAATTGCATTCCATGTAGTAATAGAGGATCACACAATCATGTATTTGGGATATTAGTTGATCATCCAATAAAATGCAAATTTTAAGTTTGAAAATTAATTTTATCAGACGACCATTGATGTAACAAATGTGTGTAACTCGACTACTAAGAACCCAATCTGATTTAGTCTCACATTTATGGTATTACTCTTTAGACTTGTATAATCCTCGTCTTACATTGTGATTTTTGGATATGAGTTTGTTATGATGTGTCAAATGTGAATTAAAGTCCTACATTAGGTGAAAGAGTTGAGATAAAGTCCTACAAGGTGAAAGAGTTGGGGTTTATCAACTTTTAAGTGAGAGGATCTATAGACTCAATGTCTTAAGATTTTGAGTGAAGATGTGATGTCCAACACACTGGTGTGATTTGCTCTTAACCCAAGGTGATAGTTAAACTCAGTTAGGCTTCCCCTCATAACCCAACAGTGATATCAGAGCCCCAATTAGACATTGAGGTGGAGCGCGATAGATTCTTTGTAATGGATCACAGATGAGGAGAGTCTCACACTTGAGGGAGAGATTTGTGATGTGTTAAGTGAGTTAAAGACTCACGTTGAATGAAAGAGTCGAGATTGAACAACATATAAATGTTAGACTTACACCCATAAACTCAAGTTTTGAGTTAATATGTGGTGATCAATCTCGCATGTGTGGTTGCTCTTAACTCAATGTAATGATTCAACCCAATAAGACTCCTCTTGATAGCTCACACAATAATACAGCTGATACGTCACTGACCATTTGATTGAGATCACACAGTTCAAGTTTTAATTTTGGTTTTTCATATTATTATTTTAAAATCAAAATATGCATTGATATTTAGACCGGTCAATCTCAATTCAACGACCAATGACATGTCGATCGCGTAAATAGGTAAAATTGTTTACCACATCAAATCCAAATCTAAGTTGAAAGAGTGAGTTTCATCCCACAATGGTTAGATCTATTATCGTAAATATGCATTTGTTTTCATAAGGCTTAAGGAATCCTTACCTTATAATTTGAATAAAATGCTTTTGGCTTTTTTTAAGAGGCCAAAAACAAAATAAATGAAAATAACTCTTTGAAGTACAAGGTGTGCCTAAAAGGGAGCAAAAAGAAAAAACATTACAACAATTCTTGGAAAACTAGCCAAAAAAGACATAGCTAAACATTATAACATATTATAACTTATGCAAACCAATGGATTAAACCATCAAGAAAGTAAGACAACAAAACAATAGGTTTGACGCATCTTCAACCACCACCAAAAGTAAAACTTAATATGATTAAGTAGATGCTCCAGCGTTAACTCATTGTTATACAAAATACGAACATTACACTTTTTCTAAATAGTTCAAATATAAGTCATGCATATTACCTAAAAACAAAACCGAATATCTTTTTAAAACTCATGAGAACCACCAAATTACAAAACATGTTATTTTTTTCAAGTCTTTCCCTTTTTTGTTATCCCTCAAACCAAACAAAGTGTTGATGATATATGCATGATGTTCACGAAGACAGCGTTAAACAGAGTTTGGTAAAGGTGAGAAGTAAACCATGCAATGATGACTATATGACTACTTGGTGTATAAGGCACATAAAGGTTTTCAACTCAAAATCACTGTGTCTATTGAATTAACACTGTGGTTGACTTCTTACATAATTAAAAGATAGTATATACACGATATGCTAACAAAGTCAAATACGTTGCTGGATTCATTAAAACGCATGGACCAATCATACTAGGCTTAATCTTCTCACCGCTCTTAGGGATGGCAAAGCGGGTCGGCCTGACCCATTTAGGCCCGCATCGTCTAAGTCCGCTAAAAACGAGAAGAGACGAGCCGAGTCAAATTTAATGATCGAGTCTAAAATCTCACTCGGCCCCATTTAGTGGCGGACTTGGTGGACCGCCCGTCAGACAAAAAAATTGATTTTTTTTACAACTTAATTGTTACAAAAAAAAACTATGTTGCTTTTATCATAAAAATATATAAAAGAATAGGTAGCAAATAAATTTGTGAAAACAAGATAATTAACAAATTGTCGAATTGAACATTATAATTAATAGCAAAATAAAGCAAATGCGCAACATAAAATAAATCCAACAACAAAAATAAATCCAAAGGCATAAAATAAGTCTCAAAATAAACTAAACAACCAAGATAAATCCAAAAGCATAAAATAAGTCTCAAAATAATCGCACCAACAATATAATTCTTCTACTGAGTCAATCAACTCCAAGTCAATCATCATCTAAGTTATGAATATATGGTGTTCATCCTCCTCCTCATGTTGTTGTCATAACATAATTGTTTCCAACGAGTTAAATGGGTCGACCAGCCCCGCCCCGTTTTTCAACGAGGCAAGACGAGCCAAGTCAACTATAAAAAGCGAGTTAAGAACTTCAACTCAGCCCGCCAAAAACAGCGAGCCAAATGGGCCAGCCCGGCGGGTCATGCCCGTTTTGCCACCCCTACTTAGTATATGTTTGATTATTATTGTTTTGAGAGAAATGTTTGATTATTTATTGATTTGTCAAAATTGATTTTTTTTTAATGTCAAAATTAGGAATAAGTTAGAGATCAAGATATTGTCGATAGTAGGTTTAACTCTACACTTTAAGAATCAATTTTAACATCTAAAAAAATAGTATTGACCTCTAAAAAAAAATAATGCTACATGTAGTGACAAAAAATTCACGAGGTTTCATGAACGGTGTATTTTACTCACATAACACCACCATTATGATTACTATGAAATTCGGGATTAAATTATTAAAACTTTTTTGCAACATTTACTTCTTATATTGAAGCCTTGGTGAGAATTTCTGGAAAAACTCTTTCGTCGCATATAGCAGCGCCGCTAAAAAAATATTATTATTAATTTTGTGTTTAGAATTGATTTTAATTTGAAACTAGTATTTGTAATTTTTTACTTCAAATGCAAAGTATACTGTTAAATGTATTATTGAAGCACTCTCAGATCTCAAACCAATACCACCACGACAATCTAACTGGATTCTCAAATGTATTATTCAGCCTAGTGGCGGAACTAGGGGGCGGCAAGGGGGAGCCTTGGCCACCCCATCTTAATTTTTTCTTTTTATACCATGAAATTTGGTAGAATTGTAAATGATACTTTAATAAACCCACGTTTCTTGTCTAGTACACTTAACTTTGCTTTCTTTGTCAATTTTAATCATTCTTGTTCATTGTATATTGTTAAATTGAGAAACAAGATGGAACCTGATATCTAACAGATAACATGTCAGTTTATATTGAAAGGAAAATTAGTGAATGTATTAGTTCCGAGTCAATTATTGATGATTTCAAGGCATCCGGAAAGCGTAAAATGTTATTTAAGTATTTAATGACCAACTTTATATATTATGTAGTTTAAATTTTGGATGATCCATTTTGGGTTTATTACAACTTAAATGTATTGTATGCAATATGATTTATATATTTTAGCTTATTTTAATGACGGCCACCCCAAACTTTTTTGTCTGGTTCCACCATTGATTGAGCCCACTTTTGTATATATGCATGAACATCAATTCAAACATAAATGATTTCGTATTTTATATTTAATTCACTTTTTATTAAAATTATTTTTATCACTGTATAACCAAACATACGCAACATTGTTCAGTGTCATAATAAGTAATCCTTTTCCCGTCCTTAATTATTACTTTACTCACTCAAGTGGCTTAATTTTCACCCGTGTAGCATTCCTTGACTTACCTTGTGTGGGGAAGGTCACCCTTCACTAATTTTTGTCTTCACAAATATCCCAAGCTACTGTTCAAATTGGAACACGACTTGTATAGTCACAATCATAAATTTTTATTATTTAGACACACACATAAATTGAAAAGGATAGGAAAAAAAATTAATTTTATTATTATTTATTGAAATGATTAGATAATGTTTAATTTTGTGTGCGTCTGTCTGAATGTTTAAAGTTTTCACATCTAAGCTTATTACTGCATTATAACCCAATATTTTCTTTTGGAGTTTTTTATTTTTTTTACATAATACTTCTTTTGATGTTAACACTCTAGTTTACATAGAAAGATGGCCGTGAAAATCAAGGTCGATTGAAAAATAAATAAAATTTAATCGATAATTATTTTAAGTTATCTAACATAATATAATATTTATATCGTTGAAAGTAAAAAAAAATTATTTGTCTCATAAACCTGCTGTTATTTTTTTGGCTGAACCTTTGATTACTTTTGCACAAGTTCCTTTCCTGGTATTCTTCACATATTTTCAGAGAAAGTAACTCCTGCGCCGATTTATTAGCTAATATGGGTCATTCGCTTCAACGCACGGTTTGGTTCTCAATGTTTCCTCAGGCTTTGCAGGCTGTTTTTATTTGTTTCCGTTTATTTTTATTTCTTGCTTTTTATTTTGAGGGTTTTGGCTTAGTCTCCCTCTTGTATATCTTTTTCCCCTTTTTTAATAAAACTTTCATTAAGTTTGACAACATAGGATTGGGGTTCCTCGATGTGTCAACCTAGTTGAGATGTCGTCGCTTCTCCTTAATGTTTATTCTTGCTCTGACTTAGATTTTTTTTTTAATTGTTTGATTAATATTGACTTTTTCTTTCAAGTTTAACCACATGAAGTCCAACTCAATATCAATTAATCCAAACAAGTCGAGTTAGCCATCTACTCTAAAGAGTCTAATGTGAATGTCAAATGAGAATATAATAGATTAACCAGTAACTAGCTAATAGTCTCATAAAAAATAGCCTAAAGAAAGGTAACTCTAGCTAATAGGTTGGTCCGAGATTTTGTCTTTTCTTCCTTGGACATCTTGGTGACTTCCACGTACGCTATTACATATACTCTGTGTTGGATCCCAATATCTAGCAGGGTCTCACAATATTTTAGATTTAGATCTTGTTGGATTCATTTTGACTATTATAAAAGTCAAATTACTGTTGTCACTAATAAAAAAGTCAAATCACAGTACAACTAAAATCAGTAAATACAGTATTTTGGAAATTATTGAGTCAATAATCAATTTGGTCATAGAAATGCTGAACTTTTATTTAAAAAAAAAAAAAGAAATGCTGAACTTTATCAACGTACAATCTCATACATTTGGTCATTTGACAATAGTTATTATGTTAGAGTACATTTGATATCAAATTTTGATAGAGAGACAACCTTGATTAACAATTTTACTTCCACTAATTATTGTCAGTTTTTTATGGGTTTTTAGTATAAATTTCTTATACCAGATATAATCTTATCCAAGACATATGAGACATTAAATGTATTATCTTTTCTAATCAATATTCAAATCTTAATTCGTCAAATTTTGGAGTCTTACTCCTTATACCAGACCTATTGCTATTCATTTTGTAATATTAATAATAGATTAAGTTGGCGGAGTCCTATAATTTTAGGATCAAATTGAGTATTTCCTAAAACAATACTTCTAATGTAATTAGTCAACAAACATTAGTCAATTGTTACCATTATTTAAATTTCTTGGATATATGAAGTATTTTATATATGTGCCATCATGGTTTGACTTCTCAATTGTCAACAACCAGTGCCACTCATTGCAGAATTATTCAATTAATCAATCAGCCAGTGGTGTACAAAATCCAAATTGGAGACGAGTCTTCAACTTTTGATGGAGTTCATTCAGCTAATGATTTGGCAACACACGCATGCTTGATTTGTAGCTGTGTTCATATTAACATGTGAGTGAGTGTGTAACACAAATTTTATATGCAGAAGTAATGGTTCTGGTTCAGTCTGGAATTTTCAGGAGCATATGATTATCGTATGGTTGTAAAATTTACCCGTTCTAATGAATCTCTGCCATTAATATAAAATTAGATACTTAAGTCATATTTTTTTGTCGAGTGAGTAGCGTAATGGCTAAAAATTCACCATCTTACATATAATAAACAATGTTTTTAACAACTGAGTTAAGCTCGCGGGACTCAAGTCACATAATTAATAAAATAATTTTAAATCATCTCGACTACTTCTTTCAGGACACACTAATATAAATAAAAATTCACTTTTTAGATTCAATTTATAACGGACAATCTAAATTTTAAGCATGTGATATTGTTAGTAAAACATTTTATTTTATGTTTAGAGAGATGTAGTTACAACATAAACTCTAGAATGAAGACTCATTTTATTATATCATAAAAAAATTGTGAGACCAGCTAATTTGATATGAGGAAAAAAGACTGGGTCACTTGAGTTATTATGTAAACCACCGTAAATGAGAGACAATTATAAGTTCTTAACAAAAATAATTAAAAATTGACATTTTTTTTTGTTAAAGAAGAAAAAAAAAGTATAATGGATGATTTACTTAATTAATTTCTAAAGGATTTATAGATTTTGCTCTAAAATCTATTTCCAGAAAGAAAAAAAAATTGAGGTTAATAGATAGTTAAGTGGCCATTGGGCAAATGAAATAGACAGTGGAATAAATAAAAATTAGAAAAAAATGTTTACACCATTTATTTATAAAAAAATAGATAAGGGTCATTTTCAGGGCTCTGACTCTCAAGAGAAGAGATGCTGTTGACACTTGACAGCCTACAACCAACGAGTGAGACGTCTGAAAATCGTCGCACGCCTGCACGCCGGATGGGTCCTACATGTTGACACATGTTTCCCAAATTATCATTATTTCATTTTAAAGTCAAGAGTAATTCATTTTTCTAGTCTTGAAAAAACAGAATGCTAACCAGTGTCCTTACAGTAATGTTTAAGCATCTCAAATATGTAAATTTTAATGAAAAAGTTGTATAATTATTATTTAATAAAAAATAACATATATTTTCAAGATAAAATTTATATTCGTAGATTCCTAAACCAATGCTCTGAGGGCAATGATTAGCAAGACTCTTTAAGTAAATATGCAATTACCTTCCGAAATTTTAAGTTTCGTCAATTACCTCCATGACATTTATAAAACTTCAATTTTCTCCGTTAGTCAACATGACTTGGCATTTGACCATGGCATGTCACAAGGGGTAAAAAAATTCCACAATTTTTTTTATAAAAAATCTTGAATTTTTTTTCGGTTATGTGCAAATAGCCCTTGAAAGTTTGATAACCCAAGGAAAATATTAACGAGTACTTTCGTAACACTTTTTAAAAATCTTAAATGATAAGTTTTTATTAAAGTTTGTGTATTCTTTTTAGAGAAATTATATTTGAACATCCATTTTGTGACAACTTTCTCTCTCATACTCACGTTATTTTTTACTTTATCTCTCTATTGCTTTGATTTTCTTGCAAATACATACTTTTTCTTTGTAAATTATAGTTGTCCCATAAGTTGTCAACCAAATGGTTGTTCAAATAACACTCATTTTCTTTTTAAAAGTTAAAATATTGTTGAATCTAATGTAACCATACTAATTTTGGTTTCCTTAATAAGTGTTCTAGTCTTACCCAATTTTTTATGGGTCCTCCTACTTGTGTCTAAGGGCACATATTAAGCAACCCAAAAATAGAAAAATTCTCTTGATACTTGTTCATTCAATTAATTAAAAGTTAAAAAATTAATTCAATGCACAAATTCCAACAATGCATTTGACTCATTAACTTGTATATTAAGGGCACAAGTTAGCATTTTCCATTTTTTATTAGGGTCTTGCTAACGAGTGTCTCACGTGATACTCTTTAAGGATTCTAAAATAAGAAATTATTCAATAAAAAGTCAAATATTTTAATTTTTAATACATTGTATACACATATTTTCAAAAAATTTTACTATTTAAACATCTTATAGAGTACTCGAAGACATTCGTTAGAATTTTCTTTTTTATTATCTATTTCAATCCATTCTTGTAGCATTTATTGCATATTAAAAATCTAAAGAGTTCATTGAAGTCTTATAAATTTATGAAGTTTAATTGAGCATACGTTTTATGAAAAATTAATAGATATAATTTATTTGTCTTCTTTCTACTCGTCGACTCTTTTGATCATATGCATTTTAAGGTTTGTTTGATGGTTTTGATAGGATAAATACATGATAGAATATGAAGTGTGATATAGACATGATATGATATAAACATATAAACATTAATCATATCATGTGTTTGATGCACAGATGATAACAGACTTGATATCATTATTTTATTATAATTAAATGAAAAATTACTCTCATAATTAATTAAATATTTTAAAAATGATATGTAATTAATTATAATAACAAATACATGATATCATTATTTAAAAAATGACAACATTTTTAAATAAATAAGGAATAATTTATAAATAAGGAATCCTATCAGAATAATTTATAACTCAGTCTATATTCGGGATAAAAATTACAAAGGCAAGTCAGGATAGAATAAAAAAATGTTTTATTTTATCCTATCTTTTTGGTAAATCAAAATGAGATTTAAGTAGGATATGACCAGCATACCATATCATGGCTTCCTATCCTGGCCATCAAACAAAAACCTCACGAATTTGCATCTCACACGCCATCAGTTTAAAATGTAAACATTAAATTCAAAAATATAATCTATTTAAATTCATATGACTCTTTTTAATGTTTATAATCTGTTTTAATAGACGACTCTTTTTATCATATGCATTTTATCACATGACACAATTTAATGTTTCTATTTTTAAATCATTTTTTGCATTTTCAACTTGGCCGATCATAATTGATCAAATTTAAATGAAATGTCACGTCAATATTTTCCAATCAAAATATTAATTGGGGAATAATAAAATAAAAAAGGGGTAAGTTTTGGAGCTAAAATCGAGTACTTGAAAATTTGGGGGCCAAGTTCAAACAGTTGCGAAACATTAGGAGAAGAATCAAACAGTTGAAACCTAAGGGGCCAAAATTGAACAATTGTGAAATTTGAGAGGCTCAAAAATGAATTTAAGCTTTAATTATATTTTCAATATTCACTTTTCAACATTTTTCAGAATGATCCCCTATTTTAAAATTTGACAGTTTTAGTTTTCCGCCATATTTTTCAACTAAACTTGATGACATGATATGTTTTAAATGATGAGGTATATAATCTAATAATGGAAAAAAAATTAGCATTCGATGAAATCATAAGAAAATTTGTTTAAAAGCTTCATTTAGAACATGTCATATCATTATATTTTAGATCTATTATTTTATTGAATGATCAATGCTGTCATATTTTAAAATAGGGAAACAAAATCTACAAAATTATGAGAATATAGCAATTAAGCCTTTTACTTTTTTTTTTATCCAAGTTTAATTGTTTCCTTGTTATATGATTTCAGGAGAACTTGAGCTATAATTTTAACAGGAAAATCACTCATCAAACTTTACTTAGGTCTCGACCATGCTTTAGAGTCCATACTTTCAAAGCCCCATTTTCCTTGGTCCTAATGGTTAAGATCAACAAAACTTATCATTTCTTTAATATTTTTTCATTAACTCTTCTAACTTTAATTCTTTTTAAGACATTGTCATTTATTGATTAAAATTCAATTCATATTGAATTATCAAAGTTTAATGGGATCTATTTAAATTTTACCCATAATTGTGTAAGATATTGTGTTTCTTTCCTTCCTCTTGACTTTTTTTTAGTTTTTTTTTTCAACTAAGCGAGTTATTTTTATTTTTTTTGGAAAAATTAAGAGAGTTATTTGAAATCTTATAAATATATAGTCATCTCAGATCCTAATAATATAAATCCATTAATTAAAATCCAAATTAAAGAAAAATATATTATAAAACTCTTTTGAAATATCTTATCAATCATTATGATCTTTTGCATATATAGCCGGTTGAAATTCGTAAATTATTTTTATGTAAAAAATTTCTTTTAAAATGTTACATTTCAACCCTTGCATTCAAGATTGACATCTTGAACTACTTTTCATAAGTTTTTTTAAATGGAAAAAAAACATATTATAAAAAATTAAATCAAGTCAATAATGCAAACGATTTGGGTTCGCAGAAAAACCGTAGATCAAAATCAAAAATAGAAAAGACAGCACCTAACCAGCACCAAAGCAAAGAGAAAACACCCAAAAACGAGATAGGAGAAGCACTCCACCCCTATTAAAAAGTAAGCAAGGAAACCCCCTTCCAAAATCAGAGCCCCCGGGGAGATGAACCAAGCCTACAACCCAAGAGCAGATATAAAGAAAACAATCAAACCCAGAAATTCACCCAAGCAAAACTCCTCCCCGAAAACCTATTTAAACATTGATTTTTAAACTAAATTAGTTGTATTAACATCATAAGCAGAATTTCGTCTTGATGTTCAGTCCATTCATAAGTCTGTAGACCTCTTGTTAGTGATGTTGGTTAGGATTAACTAAAAGTTGGTTTCATATGTGTTGTTTAAAATGTTTGTATTGTCCGTTTGGATTGACCTATATTTTACGTGGATTTATTGAGTTAGTTTTAGGTGCATGTTATACTCTTAACTTACCTAAAAAAAACATGGGAAGTAGAGCTAAAATATAAACATTGGAAGTTTGTATAAGATAATTTTTTTATTAAAAGGAAAAAAGGATAGGAAAAATAAACTAAGAAATCATTTTCCTAAACACCCTAGCGGTATCTGCAAGCAGAATAAATTCTACCTGGGAGAGGAGAAATCTACATCTTCAAATAATCGACATTAATAACACCAAATTCAGCCAACCAATCAACACATTCGTTATCTTCTCGCAAAATCATAAATATGGTGTGTTGTGTTGTTTGTTTAAGAAGGTTTCAGAAGAAAGAAAGGCATGACTAGACAAGAAAGTGTTAATCGTAGAGGCAAGGCAAGTACTTTGGGTACCGGGCTTGAAAAAAGGAGCTGGATTTGAACAGAAAACGGACCAAAAAAAAAAGGTCAAAAACTAAAAAAAAAAGAGTGTGTTTTTAAGTGTTATCTCGTAAACTCGAATGATTTTACCCGAGTTTTCCGAGTTCACCACGTGCTAACTTGCTAAAACTCATCAAACATTCTGATTTCAGAAAAAAAAAAAAAAAACCATTTTAACTTTT
>Ga0228711_1003210_pt1 | contig 25382 bp, 15 predicted proteins | sample MedpolnodulmetaG_2_FD_177996 | JGI IMG/M metagenome (GOLD analysis project Ga0228711, IMG submission 177996) | Root nodule microbial communities from Medicago polymorpha collected in Santa Monica, California, United States - brown nodules | ecosystem: Host-associated > Plants > Roots > Nodule... | reverse complement strand
CATTATAATTAAAATATATATTTTAAAAAAGTGGATCCAGAGAGAATCGAAGGAGGTTACATAAATTCATAAGCTCCTTGTTAAGCCGGAGGGTAAGCTAAAAATTTAGGCTTATTAAAATATGGCATAAGCAGCTTATGAAACTATGATAAGCTATTTTTATTTATTTACCCAAACACCTTTAAAAAAGCTTATGAGAGTAAATAAACCCAACTCAAAATAAGCCAATCCAAACGGGGCTAAGTCGAACTTAGTGAACACGCTACTCCTCCGTTCATATCCTGTTTCCATTGCTAAGAAGAGATTATGTATCAGTGTATACATACATAGCAACTTGAAAATTTCGACAGAATTTTGCGAACGAAACAAGACCATGAAGCTTAGACTTAGATCATTAGAATCGAAAGAAACCCTAAAAATCGAAGTTCCTGATCCATGTTCCTTTCAACAACTCAAATTCACAATTTCTCAAACCATCTCTTCATCTTCTTCCTCTTCTATTCATCTCTCTCTCAACAGAAAAGATGAAATCAACGCCGCCTCCCCGAACGATTCCCTCCACTCAATCGGTATCGCCGGCGGTGACCTCATCTTCTACACTTTCAACCCTAACGCTTTCTCCCACAACGAAACCCTCCCTCACAAACCCAACAACCAACCCATCATTCAAAACTCGCCGGAAATCACCCCAATTGACGAAAAGTCTTCGACTTTGAACACCCCAGAAGTGAATGTTACAGAGATGGTTGATGGGTCTGATGAGGCGGCGATGACGATGGCTGTAAAGAATAATCCAGAACCTGATTTTGTGAAGAGGGTTATTAAGGAAGCGCTCGGTGATGATGTTGGTGATTTGAAGCTTTTGGTGTTTGCGGTTCATGCTATTATTCTTGAATCTGGTTTTGTTCGTGTGGACGAGGTTTCGGGTATGGCGATTAGTTGCTCTAATCTTGTTGATGATATGTCTTCTTCTTCATCAATGATATCATTGAGGTATACCCTTCCTGAGATTCTTACTAATGGTTCATCTCATGCTGTGAATTTGAAAATTCAGACCTTAGGGAATTTTGTGAATGTCTATGGTTCATTGTGTGATGATGCTGGTTCAAGGGTGCATAGGGTTTGTTTAGATAAATCTAGGTTTGCTAAGCCTTTAGAATTGATGCTGGAAAGTTCTGAATTTAATGGTAATTTTAACGATGGTGGAGATAAAGTTTTTGAATTGTGGAAGATAGTGAAAGACGGGCTTGCATTGCCACTTTTAATTGATCTTTGTGATAAAGCTGGATTAGAACTTCCACCGTGTTTTATGCGTCTTCCAATGGAGCTTAAGCTGCTGATATTTGAGTGTCTTCCCGGTGATGATTTAGCCAAAGTTTGTTGCACATGTTCTGAATTGCAGTACCTTGCCTCAAATGATGACTTGTGGAAGAAGAAGTTTGAGGAGGAGTTTGGACAAAGGAGGGTGAATGATATGAAGTTTTTTAAGAACTTGTTTGCTCAGTATCGGGCAACAAAGAAGAAATTAGAGCAACCAATTCTTTTTCAAAATCCACGTCGGTCTGGTATTATGAGGTTCTTTCAAAGGAGAAGATTTCCTAATCGTTTTGGAATGCCTCCAATTTGGGGTGGAGAGTATGATCTGCAGCCAAATTTCGGTGTAAATCTCCCTGCATACGCACCAAGGCGTACTTTCATTCCCCCGTGTCATCTAGGAGAATTTCAATGAATAATCCTATGAATTGAATTGCTGGTACTAAATCGTTTTAAATTAATCTTTGTGTTGAAAAGACCTTGCTAGAGGGAATATATGATATATAACTGGCTGTGAATGATGTGAAGAGTTTTATAAAATGTTATTAGGTCCTTTTGGTTATACATTTTGAATAGAATATAAGTATTTATGGTGTTAGTAGGAAATGGTTGTTTTTCAATGTCTTTGTTCCCCCTCCTCTCTCTGTATGCGTGTTAATGTTTAGGTAAAACCAATATCTGTTCAGTATAAGCATGTAGATGGTAATGTTTCAAAATAATTTGTTACTAATTATGCTAATGGAACCACATGTTTTTGCTGTTTAGATATTTCATTGTTACTGAAGTTAGCCACACCTTCAATGTGGCACACTAAAAAAAAATTAGGATTTGTTTTTGATGTTTACAAGCTGTTATATCAAACATAAATAACCAAAGGAAACTAATAGCCTTAAGCAGGGTCAACATGAGGCTATGTGAATCAAATCATATTCCCCCAGACTTAAAGCCTGTTTGTTTATACTTTATAATACCTTGGGACAACATTGAACTCGCGTTGGTGGTAAAACAACATTTTGTAGCTTTGTATTTTTCACAGCAGAATCACATTGATTCGAAAAATGGAATTGTGCTGCAATTCCAAATGAGCACTTAGCATCTCTGTTTCGGCTTCTGGGATTTAGAATGTGTACTCTGTTTCATTTTGTTTTATAATGTGGTGTGTACATGGTGAATGATGGATATAGTTTTAGTGTTGCTCTCTGCATAATGCAAAATTGTGTTGTAAACCTGGCATAACCGGTGTTGTTTTGTGACAATATATGCTTGGGGTTATGCTTTTTTTATTCAAAAAAGAAAAAAATCATATCCCCTCCCCCCAAGCCCATTACCCTTATATGCATCCAGCACTTGGTCACGACCGAGCACAAGTTTAGGTTGGTACACAATTTCCTTTCCCTTGTTTTTTTGTATTCCCTCTGTTCATTTCATGCTTTACGGTAGTCGTAGATTAAATTCTTGTTCGACATCGCTGTGAGTTTCGGTAAATTACAGTGTGGTGTCGTGATTTTACAAAAGTTACTCTTTACCTCTGTTTGGTTACGCGTTTGTGCACCCCAAACTCACGTTTAGACCCTTAAACGTGATTCTTCGACAATTGATTCTGTCTTCTAGAATCAATTCTACAAGAAGCCAGAAATCCTAGCTTCCATGTCCAGCCCCAAATCTATTCCTTCATTGCCCTTCATTTTATAATTCATTTTATTCCTTCATTGCCCTTGTTAACAACCATCAAAGGCTCCTACCAGTTTCAAAACTTCAAAGAGAGAGAGAGAGAGTATGGAGGTCATTGATTCTGTCTTGGATCCACTCCGAGAATTCACTAAAGACTGCGTTAGGCTAGTTATGTGTTGCCACAAACCTGATTGGAAAGAATTCTCCAAGCTGTGGTTCGTATCGTGATTGCTATAGTTGAATCTGGTTAAGATGAGGGAAACTACAATTGCCTTAGGAATTCAAGTTGTTACTATAAAAGATTCGATTAACAGCATCATTGCCTCACGATGTGGTTAGACTTTTGACAAATTGTTGAAGGAGGAAAAGGTTTAGATTAAACAAAATAACTAACATCAAAGGCTCCTGCCATTTTGGTCTGTATTTCAAATTTCCACACTCAATCTTGATATATTGAATGACTTCGAATTTGCTACCATGAGTCATTATTAGGATTTTCATTATTAATTGTGTTTATTAGAATTGCTAGTTATGTTCTTATTTCGTCCACACAGATTTTGTGGGAAATTGCTCTTTAGGCACTTAGTGATTGCTCACAAACACCTTGAACTACCGAAAATGCCTCCAAAGATAGTTACGGTAATTAACTACCGTTTGGAACTCCGCCATATATAAGAACGGAACGGTAGTTTAAGTTAAACTGCCGTTCAAATCCCTGTGACTCGTTTTAACCACCATTCATGTGCCTCCAACTTGCAACTTAAGCTTTGAAGATTTACATGGCATCAAATCAAAGCTTTAAATAATCTAGCAGTCAGTCACAATTAAGATCTGTTGATATTTATGTAAATCTATTTTGTTTTTAGGAATATTATACCAAAGCTTGTATATAAACACCACAGTTTCACATAGTTTGCTATTGTAGCCATTGGATGCATATGTTTTAACTTTATCAAATCATCCAATGGTTTAGATTATTTCTGTGTTGTTTTTAACTGCACCAAATCCATGTCCGCTATTAGAGACACGCAGTTACACCATCTCAACTGAGCCCAGGCACTGTTGATGCATTAAGCCTCCCTAATTCTTTTGTGAGAAGACATGATACATGTTTAAAGCCACTCACATGCACCCATTCTACCTTTGATAGCTTAAAACTTTCACGTTGATATCCTTTTAACAGAAGCGTTTTCGCAATTTCTTTACAAGTCCAGTAGAAATATAAGAAAACAGGAAACATGATAAAAACAAGATGTCACGGGGATTTGAATGGTAGTTAACTACCGTTTCTATATATGGCTGGGTCCCTAACGGTTCATAACTACCGTTCACATGCGTACGGGACTTGTGAGAGCAACTGTCTCTGTGCGTAAAGAGCAATACTTGATTTTGTGGTGTTGTCACATCTTCTTTCAACTAGCATCCACTTAATCTAAGCTTCCTTTAAGTCCCCTATCTTTCTGCCATGAACCACCTTCCTATGACAAAACCTTTCACAAGCATATCAGTATATCATACTAGAAGCAACTCCCCATACTCAACATTACATAAAATCTTCAACGGCCTAAACTTCAAAACCAAATCATGTCTCAAGTTCACTCTCACATAAAGCATACCAAACTCAACTCTTGATTAGCCATCTTTACCAAGACCAACATCTATGTGCAAAAAAGAACGATCTTATATCTTAATCGTATGACATTGACAGACAACATTACCAAAGAAAAGTAGTATTTGTGTATTATACAACTCAATACGAATACTTCGAATATTTACTTAAAAAAAAAACTTAAAATATGTATCCACATTTCAACTCTATTGAAGTCACATTCAAATGGCTAAAAACTATGCTTCCAACCTAAAAAAAAAAAAAAAAAAACTATGCTTCCAATCAATCATGTATGGCTCATAATTAAAAACATTGGCAAAATCATTGAGTTCTTGAAATCGCATAAGTAATGGTCTTTCCTTCTACAAATCAATAACCTCCACATGACTATTTGTTTTCTACGTCATCGCTACCTAATTTTGCACGAATCACAATCTCACGATCATCTTCGTCGTGTACTTCCTCGTCCTCTTCTAGTTATAAAGAATCCCTAGCACAGCTTGTATTGTACTCTCCATTTTCCTTTGATATTTCATCCTAAATAATACAATTTAAAAAAAACTTGTCTCGCTCTTCAAAATACAACACAACAACAGCTAAGCCTTTTCCATACTTGAAAAAAAAAACATGTATTTTTCCAATAAGTAGGGTTGTCTATTTGAATCAAATTACATTCTAATAATGTTATATCATAAACTATATTGTGGTCCAACTAATTTATCTCTGAATCTTTCTTTGTGGATTTTAGGATGGTCTTTCTAGGTGTTGCTCGGTCTCTAGCGATCTAACCATGTTGCATCTAATATATTTTTTTACTACAAAATCTACATATCTTATAACACCAAAAAGATATTTACGTTTTACTCCCTTCATCTTATAATAATTATCGTATTTTTCAATTTCATACATATTAAGTAAACATATTCCCTAAAAAAACAAAAAAAAAGTAAACATATTAAAATCTAAGAAAAGATAATAAATAAAAGAAAGAAAATAATAATTTTACTAAAGTATCTTTAGATGCTATTGATGTATTTTCATTATCATTGATGTAAAGTGAAAAATAATAATTTGTGTGTAATGCTCATAATATTAATTAGATGGTAAAATTAGAAAGAAAAACCCAACGAAAACTATATTGAATGAAAATTTAAAGTGACACTCTTGTTAGGATACACTTTTTGCTACAAATATGATCATTGTTACCGAATACAGGGATAATTATGTTTATGCTTTTGCATCTTTCATAAAAAAAAGTTTATGCTTTTTTTTTTGGCCGGGGTTTGAACCAAACATTGCATATATTATGCATTGTTCATACCAACTAAATTAAGCTCACGATAACAAAAAAATAAAGTTTATGCTTTAGCAATATACTACTAATTTAAGAATATTAATTACATTTTTATCAGCGGCGAAATGGCAATTTTTTATTTTTTATTATTTTTCTCTTTCCATTTCTATTCTCCTTCGTATTTTTATTTATTTTTTATTATTTTTTCTCTTTCCACTTATCCTCTCTTTTACTTCTTAATTATTTTATTATTATTATTATTATTGTTGTTGTTGTTGTTGTTGTTGTTGTTGTTTTTCTTTCCACTCGCTCTCATCCTTCTCATTATTTTTAGGGAAAATTACATTGACCTTCCCCAAGGTCTCTTTAAACAACACAAATATCCCGCATAAATTTATAGTTGACATAAACCTCTCTTAAATTCTTTTAAAATAGACGAACACCTCCCTTTGAAGCTTAACACTATTTCATACGTGTTGAAAGGTAAAACAAAAAACTTTTTTTATATACAAAAGACACCATCGTTTCCATTGATGATGGAATCTGGCTTCATATTTTAAAGATTAAAATATCGAGCCAATTTGTTTCCCTTTAGTTTTGTGCAATCTCCACCCTTGTTGGTTTAACGCCTCTACGTGTTGACAGTAGGCAGTAGCTTCCACCCATAACCATGAGGTTCATCCACTCATTTCATATTTGACCACCCAAACAAAGCATAGTTCACAACAAAAAACACGGAAATAATCTACCATAAATATCATATACGTTCACTCTTGATCGTGGAACATAGATAATAATTCTAGCACCTCCATTGTTAAGGTAAACCATCTGTAATTTATTAGATCTCAGGAGTAGAAAGATTCCTCCAATGTTTCATATTCAAACCTCAAAACATATCGTTCAAAAGTAAAAGCACATTCTTTCAACAAAAAAAAGAAAGTAAAAGCACATAAACAACACTGGACTTTTATCCTTGTTGAGGCTAACAACCCGTATGCCACAAACATGTGCGAGTCTATAACAAATGAATTATTACATCTTGTTATAGGAATGATAAAAAGTAAACTTTTATCCTAAAATCTGAATCCACCATGATTCATGAATAATTGGGAGCCATTGGTGAATAATTGACATCAAAATTTTGTTTCATTGTCATAGTTTGATAGTTTGAGAGAGAGTTTGTAGTTGTTAGTGGCAGCGGAGTCAGATAGTGATTTCTGAGCAGCAATGTGTGCTGCAACGGAATATAACCTTTTTTTTTGTTTGCTTTTTATTCTTTAATTAACGGAAGTTTGACACAGTTAAAAAGGAGGGGGAGGTAAGTGAGTTTTGAAAACTAGAGGGAGAGTTTGTGTTATTTAAGTAAACCTGAGGGGAGGTCGGTGTAATTTTCCCTTTCTTTGTGACTTTCTTTTCTCTTTCGACTTTTTTTCCCTTTTCTATTTTAATTTAAAATTTAAATTATTCCTTATAATTTAATCTGATATCTCACTTTCTCTTTCTCAATTAATATTTTTTCATCTCTCTATATTATATATGAGTCAGGATCCGTTGACATCGGGTATAAGTCAAAAAGACTTACACTAAATCTCGACCGTTAAATTAAATTAATCGCACGACCCAAAATTTCATCTCTCTATATTATGTATGAGTCACGATCTGTTGACATCGGGTATAAGTCAAAAAGACTTACACCAAATCTCAACCGTTAAATTAAATTGATCGCACGGCCCAAATCATATCAACATAAGAAAAATTAAAACACAACATAGTCGATCTCATTTGAAAACTCCTTCTCTCTGTCATCATCTGCGTTAGAGTTAAAGGAAGAAGCCTTCAAATTCTACATAGATAACCGACACCGATAATCAAACAATCATCGTTAATTGTGATTTTCTATAATATTGAGTGCCCATTCATTGTTCTTTGAGATTTAATGTTGATATTTTCAAAACACTCATGAGTTTTTAAAAATTTATCACATCGACTTTATATATCGATTACGAATCAACGGGACATTAAACTTTTATAATGCGGATACAAACACATTTTATTTTAGGGAATGCGGATGCAAACACATAAAATCCAAAATTGGCAAATTCCAAATATTTTAAAAAGGTTTTCGCAAATAAAATAAACAAACATTTTATAAAATACCACATTAATATTAGCCTTTTGAATTGTTCAATAAAATAATACTAGTCTTTTGAAAATAATCACGAACTTTCAAAATTTTATCATAGCGACTCTATGTATCGATTACAAATCAAAGAAACGTAACAATTTGTTTCCGCTGAGATAATCGCATAAAATTTTGAGGACACTCGTGTGTTTTAAATTTTTTATCATAATAAATTATAAAGCAATGGACGCACGTGAATGCACGAGTCTTTTGATAGTTTTTTTTATATTTAATATATGACTATTCTAATTAGAATAATGCTACAACACACTCTTTAACGCACATATTTTTTAATCCACTCTCTTTTATTAGTCAGGTTTGACGAGTCATACCAAATCAATATGGTTTTGGTGGAATTCAAGTCAATTTTCGCTAATAAAATAGTGCGTAAAAAATGTGTGTTAAATATTACGTTTTTAGCATATTTTTCTTCTATTTATTTCAAGTCTCAATGTGTGAATATTTTTATACTATTTAAAATTCAAACTATCAAATGTTAACTGCTATTTTTCTTTTGACCAGACTGAAAACTGTTTTTTAATTAAATTTACAATGATGATAAACGTGAACCTTCGGTTTTCAAGTCAGGGCACTAATTATTGTATATAAGGGCAAAACATGATTTTCTATTCATCTCTCAACTAAGTCGAAGGCGATGGAGTCACCCAACGATAAATTGCGAAAGATGAGTGGTGCGATAGTTAAGAAAAGAGGCCAAAATGCTAGCAACATTAATCCTAACCTTCTCCAAAAGCAATTTCTTGCCTCTCTTGATCTCAATCAACCTATAGAAATTGAATCTCAAGATCAATACAACAATGAGGTAAACTATTTTTTTTAATTGACTCCGTTCTTATATATTTTATTCTACAATTTTGATATCTCAGTATTAAATGATTTAAGTTGTGTTATTTTCAATTATTGCAAACAATATGACTAGACTATAAATTAATATTTTTCTATCCTTTTTTCAGTATTTAGAACTCTATAACATTATTTGGTCCTAATTATGTAATTTTAGTTTATGTCTTTGGTTGTACATTCAAAGCTTGAACCAACACCGGTGGAAACGCAAAAAAGAAGGGTCAATGGTTCAATGGGGAATAAGAACATTGATCTGACACAGAAGTTATCATCTGGATCGAGCTCTGACAACTTACATGATGCTATGGAATCTAAAGATTTTTCAACTCCAATTTTAGGATTCGAACTTGGTGGTACCTCCGAACAAGATCCATCGTCAGCTTGTGTGAAGGGGTGCAAGCTTTGCATGATGTTTGTGATTGTTTCAAAGAACAACCCAAACTGCCCAAGGTGCAAAGCGTGCTTGATAGATGTTGACAATGTTTAATTAAATTATGCGGAAAATAAAAGAAGGAATAGTTGCATTTAAGTACTTGTGTTTTTTGAAATAAAGGATTTGATATATTTATTTATAAATAAATAAGGAATAAGATAAATATGTGTTCTATCTCGTGTCATTGTAGTTTGATTTTACCTCATATTTTAAATAATTATATAAAAAAGATCCATTAGAGAATGATCTAAAATAAATTATCAAGCAGGGATCAAACTATTTAAATCTACAAAAATATTAAATGACACACACACAACGTGTGTGCGCTTGCTTGCAATCCTTGCGAGTACTAAGAATCTTTCTATCGTTCAAATTTTATCAAATATCCTCAAAGTGACATATATTAAGTGAGCATATATCGGGCCATCTGATAAGTTTATGTGTACGTGCCCAATGAAAAACTCTATTTTATGTTTATATACTAATATTTATTAGTGTTAACAGGTCTTTACCCCCTGTAATATAGGTTATTTCCGATTTTCTTCCCTGTATTTTTTTTTTGATTTACCCGTAAAAAAAAATTGTTTTGATTTACCTCCCTAATAGGCCAGACAAAAACCAATTTTATGTTTTTTTAAGAAATTTTCGTTTTTGTTTGGCCTATTAGGAGGGTAAATCAAAACAAAAATATTTTACAGGGGGTAAATCAAAAAAAAATTACAGGGGGAAAAACCAGAAATGACTTATATTACAGGGGGTAAAGACCTATTAACCCTGTTTATTATGTTTGCTAGCTTTAAGACGTGCACTTTGTGTCCATCCGGCCTTTTTTTTTATTGCGCAAATGCGTATAAATTACAAACGATAATTTTTATGAAATTTTGATTAAAAGTATATGTATATATATTTTACACTTTCATATTGTAACAAACTATACTTATTTTTTTAAGTGGAACTTCAAAGTTTGCTTCAATCCAACATCTAATGACACTTTGGATAACAAATTCATTAAGTGGAACAATAATAACTTCTCTAGTGGCATCTTTAATGTTGATGGTAATTGCCTTGGCGACCCTTTGATAAACACGGATCTTCGACTTTCAAGTAAATGCGGTCCAACAAGTTGTTTAGTATATGAGAAATGGTTATTAGACACATAATTTGACATCAACATCATATTTTTATATGATTTTTCCCCTCACTGTGTCCAAAGTCAACATCAATTTAATAGGTATTTTATATGTCTGATACAATGTGTTCATGTATAGATAAGGTTTGCCTCCTGAATATAGGGCGTCTTCTGTCTCCAATGCTTGTGATCGCTAGGACTGATCTTATGCTCCCTTTCTAAACGGGAAGGTGTGTGCCTTCAAAAGATGCACTAACGCCCAAGTGTTGTCATTTAACAAAGTATGTGAGTGGGTATAAATGAGTTAGGTGATTGTATCTAGGGGCGAGACCCCTATCTACAATGACGCCTTGATGTGACATTCCTTGACTGTTGATATCATTCCTCTTGTGATCTGTTGCCTTATGTTACGTGGTACTCTAGTTATTTTGAGGTAATTGCATCTGAGATTGGTAAAAACACTTATTCGATTTAAGTGGGAATGACTCGGTGCATATCATATGGTTTGTTTAATGTAAGTGGGAACGACCCGATAACTACTATCCCTAAGTTGGTTTTGCTCAGGATAGTGGAGCACAACAATGCCTTGATAGAAATATGGATGACAAAATAGGTTGGACCCGTCGAGTCAAGCCTTTTTAAGTGGGGTGTATATATATTTTCAATCCAATGATATTTTTTTTAATTTATTAATCCGTATAAAAAATGCCTTGACCCTTTAGGTTAAGGTGTATATAAATTATATTCATTTTAAAAAATTTAAAAGAAAACTGTGAAGTTGAGAAAAACACAAGAAGGGGGTTGAATTGTGTTAGCTTTTTCTTCTTTTTCTCCTAAGCTGAAATCACTGTCCAGAAGCAGATAGAGTTCAGCTTCTGAAGTGATGTTCAGAATCTAGTTGCAGCGGATAAAACAGAGAGAGAGAAGAAGGACACAGAACAATTATACAGGTTCCTTTCACAAACCGTAAGTAGTCTTGTCCCCCTTGCACTTCGAAGGAGAGTTCACTAAAATGTAATATCTGATTACAACTGCTCACTACTAAAACTAGCAAGAGACTTCAAACTACTCAAGCACAACTGCAAGAGATTTCCTATGCTCAAGAACTTATTCAAGAGACTTCCTATGCTCAAGCACAATTGCAAGAGACTTCCTATGCTCAAGAACTTAATCAAGAGACTTCTATTCAAACAGAATTACAAAGAAATTTGTTTGTGGTTGAACACTTGATATACAATCAGTGGTGTTCACAATACAAATCAGATATAGACTCTTTAAGACTCTAGAGTTTCTAAGATATGAAAGTTGTTAAGAAATTCTAAGTGAACTTTGATGTGAAACAATTTCAGCAGAGTTTTGACACTTGTAAATTGTTGTGTGAGTCTTGTTATTCTCTATGTCTTCACTCCTTTATATAGAGATGTGAAAGAGACGTTGTATAATGCCAACACATCAAAGAGAGTAGTTTTGAAGCTTGATCAAATCACTAATGATCTGTTGCTTGATTTGGTTATTGTCCTGTGAGGGAGCAATTTCAAATCCATTCCCAGTATGGAGAAACACCGTTGCAGGCACAACTGTTGTTCTTGTACTAGCAGACACAAAAACAGAGTAGTGGAGATAGTGGTTGTACACTTCGTACAAATGTCCTTTTTCAACTCTCTCCAAAGAATAAGCATCCAAAGCCTTCAAATCCTTTTGAAATAGCCGTTGCTATATTCTTCTAGTCTTCTGTAATGATAGACGTGATTAAATCATCGTTTGAACACATTTGAAGTTCTTCAGTCTTTCAACTTCTGATTTTCTTCAGAACTTCTGATGACGTCAGATTCTAGTGAACTAGCTTCTGATGAGGAGAATGCTTCTGATGACGTCTGTTTCTCCTGGACTTTTTGTCTTCAGAACTTCAAGCTTCCTTCTATTGATTCCATTTCTCTCATTTGTTCTTCCAGAACTTATGCTTAAATAAGACATTGAATTTTTTTGTCTATGGTGCTGCACATTTGAACAAATATTAGCATATCCAATTGACAATTTTTAATACCTTGTTATCATCAAAACTCAAAGGGTAATGTTAAACACATTTTGTTCCAACAAACTGTGAAAGAAATATCAATGTATATTAAAAATTAGATTTTTTTTAACTTTTTAAGTTCATTTAATATATAACATATCTAATCTATATTAAAAATTAGATAGTACATAATTTAACGAAGGAAAAACTAACAAGTGTCTTTTTGATATTTAATAAATAATTTATCGAATGAATTCAACTTTTTTTTTAAGGATTCAACTTTCTTTTATTATGTTGAATTAATTGAGTATGAAACACATTTGAAATTGAAAATAGAGAGTAAGGCAACGGGCCTGAAGCGGCAAAAAATAAATAAAAAATAAAAACGAAAAAGAACGTTAACCATGGTTTCTAAGTTTAGTTACTTTGTAGAGATGCAATGCAATAGTCAATAGTACAACTCAACCATTACCCACCCACACCCACCGTTCATAAACCAACCATGGTTAATTATCACAATGACAGCACAACAATCTCAATAATCTCCCTCTATAAATAAAACTCACACATTTCAAAATCCTCTCATAATCAGATCTAGATCTAGAAGAAGGCGTCTTCATAAACGTCTTCGTTCTTTCTCTTTGTTCCATTTCATTCTCTTCGTTTCAATTTCCTTTCATCAGCGAAAATGAGAGAGTGCATTTCAGTTCACATTGGTCAAGCCGGTATTCAGGTCGGAAATGCTTGCTGGGAGCTTTACTGTCTCGAACACGGCATCGGCGTAAGTCTTCGTTCTTAGCTTTTTCTTTGTTCATTTTTGTTTTTATTTTTCAGATCTAAGGAACTTTTACCGTTATTTTTTCAATTTTATCTGTTTTCGCTGAATTTTTCCTGCATTGTTTCTAAATTTGATTTTCCATGTTTATTAAATCGGATCTGGTTCATTTTATCATTTAATTAATTGATTCGTTTATAGATCTGTAATATTTGTGAAATCGCTGGAGTGTATGTTATATATGTTCGTATATTTATTAGATCCGTTTGTTATTAGGTTATGTAAATGTCAATTAACGCGTCACCTGAATTGTTGTTTGAATTCTGCGGTAATTGTTATGAATTAACCTTTATAATTAGTTAAACTTCGATGTTATGCTTAAATCTGTAATTCTGTATAACTATATGAAAATTTGATAACGTGTGCTTAAATCTGTATATATAATTTTGTATTATGTTGTTTATTTGTGCGCTAATTATAAACGAAAGCTTAATTTTAAATCAGTGTTGTTTTGTTATGTTATCTTGAAATTTTTTGATGCTATGCTTAGCATATATATCGTTAATATATCTGTTATCGTTAATATGTATGTTATCTATGTTCGTGGGTTTATTAGATCGTAAGTTATTGGGTTATGTAAATGTCAATTAATATGCCACCTCCGAATTGTTGATTGTTGTTTGAATCCTGTGCTAATGGTTATAAACTAAGCTTACAATTCAATTAAAGTTTGATACTATGCTTAAATCTGTTTAAGTATATGAAAATTTGTTGAGGTGTGCTTAAATCTGCATATAATTATTTCAAGAGCTCATATATGGTTTCTTTGTTTGCTAATTATAAACAGAATAGTAATTTCAAATTGTAGTGTTATTTTTGTTTTGTTATCTTGGAAATCTGTATGCCTATTACCTTTTCTTGAATGATTGACGAGATGCTGATATTTGAATTTCTATGCACAGCCTGATGGTCAAATGCCAAGTGACAAGACAGTTGGTGGCGGTGATGATGCTTTCAACACGTTCTTCAGCGAGACCGGTGCTGGAAAGCATGTCCCCCGTGCTGTTTTTGTAGATCTTGAGCCCACTGTTATCGATGAGGTGAGGACTGGAACCTATCGCCAGCTCTTCCATCCCGAGCAGCTCATCAGTGGCAAAGAAGATGCCGCCAACAACTTCGCCCGTGGTCATTATACCAGTATGTCTCTAACTCTCACCACTCCACATTATACTTCATTTGTGATTGGTGTTATGATTATGATCTAATATTATGTATGTAATTTGTGTCACTTTCAGTTGGGAAAGAGATCGTTGATCTGTGTTTGGATCGCATCAGAAAGCTTGCTGATAACTGCACTGGTCTCCAAGGGTTTTTGGTTTTCAACGCCGTTGGTGGAGGAACTGGTTCTGGTCTTGGTTCTCTTCTCTTGGAGCGTCTGTCTGTTGATTATGGAAAGAAATCGAAGCTTGGGTTCACTGTATACCCTTCTCCTCAGGTTTCCACCTCTGTTGTTGAACCATACAACAGTGTTCTCTCCACCCACTCCCTCTTGGAGCACACTGATGTTGCTGTTCTTCTGGACAATGAAGCTATCTATGACATCTGTAGGCGTTCCCTCGACATTGAGCGCCCCACTTACACCAACCTTAACCGTCTTGTTTCTCAGGTAGTTATAGTTTTCATCAAATCAATACAATTCTGATTGTAAATTGCAGCGATCTTGGATACAATTACTTGTTTTGATGTTGTGGATTTTGAGTTAATACTTTGTTTTTGATTGTGTTCACAGGTGATTTCATCGTTGACTGCTTCCTTGAGGTTTGATGGTGCTCTCAATGTTGATGTGACTGAATTCCAGACCAACTTGGTCCCATATCCCAGAATCCATTTCATGCTTTCTTCATATGCTCCAGTTATCTCTGCTGAGAAGGCTTATCATGAGCAGCTTTCAGTTGCTGAAATTACCAACAGTGCTTTTGAGCCATCATCTATGATGGCTAAGTGTGACCCTCGCCATGGAAAGTACATGGCTTGCTGTTTGATGTACCGTGGTGATGTTGTTCCCAAGGACGTGAATGCTGCTGTCGCCACAATCAAAACCAAGAGGACCATTCAGTTTGTTGATTGGTGCCCTACTGGTTTCAAGTGTGGTATTAACTATCAGCCACCTACTGTTGTTCCTGGAGGTGACCTTGCTAAGGTACAGAGGGCAGTTTGCATGATTTCAAACTCCACAAGTGTAGCTGAGGTGTTTGGTCGCATTGATCACAAGTTTGATCTGATGTATGCCAAGCGTGCATTTGTTCACTGGTATGTGGGTGAGGGTATGGAAGAAGGAGAATTTTCTGAAGCCCGTGAGGATCTTGCTGCTTTGGAAAAGGATTATGAAGAAGTTGGTGCTGAGTCTGGAGAGGGTGGTGACGAAGATATGGATGACTACTAGAATCTATTTCAGATTCATGTTTTCTTTTGTGTTCTGTGTGTTGTTCCTTTGGATGAATTGTTTTCATGCTCTATTGTTTCTTAAACATATGTTGATCAAGACCTAAACGGGTTATCTGCTTTTCAATGACATGCTATCTTCTCTAAAATAAGAACCTATATCTTCTCTAAAATCATTAGAATATGTGGACTGTGTTTAGAAAATGATGTCCATGCGTAAAATTATTGAGGTGTAGAACCAAATTTTACAAAAGGCTTTTTAAAAAGTAGTTAACTAAACAATTTTTTTATTAAGAAAATTATATTGTTCTTATTATAATTTTTTCTTTTAAAGCATTTTTTTGGTTCAAAAAAGCATTTCTTATATTTAAAAGGGTTTAATAAGTTTTTCGTCCTTATAAATATAACAAATTTTGATTTTAGTCCCTAAAAAATTAAATTGAATGTTTTCATCCTCACAATTTTTTTTTATTTTGTTTTTCGTCCTTAATGGCCATTTTATGTTCATATAAATGACAAAATTATAACTTTTTTATATTCAAATTGTATTCATGTTATGTCCGTTTATTATATTCGACATTTATATATTCATATTATGTTTAAAAAATGTCAAAAACACGTTAAAATTATATCCATTAAGGACCAAAAACAAAATAAAATTTTTGTGAGGATGAAAACATTCAGTTTAATTTTATAAAGACTAAAATCAAAATTCGTTATATTTATAGGGAGAAAAAACTTATTTAACCCTATTTAAAATGAACTGTTTCCTTTCAAGAATGATGAAATTTCATATGATTTTTTAATGGGCAAAAATATTAAAGTAATTTGCTCCAAAGATTAAAGATAACATGTAGCTTAGGTTCTCATTAGTTAAAGAGAAGAAACGTGCAGTCACATTGGATATTACTCCTTCAGTTACTTTTTAATTCCTTTTTTTGTTTTTTAATTACTCCACAAATCCACTGCATTTGCAAACTATTATGTTGGAAACACGTATCGAAGAAAATTTGGTCAATGAACCATAAGACTATTGATACTTTCTGAATGACGAGAGAATTTAAAGGGGTCAAAGATATTCAGTCTAATTTTAAAACTAAATACCATTGACATTTGAATCAATTTGCTTACATTCGTGTTTGTCTTGTTAAGAAATGCAACAACAACATTCGAAATACTTTTTTTTAATGAAAACAATTGTATTAGTAATTCTAATGCATTGACAAGTCAAAAGAAATTCCAAAGCATATACACTTTTATTATTTTATACTACAGTATTAAACAAGAATCTGAAAGCACGTTAATTGCATTACAACTGGTTTGTTTCAAAAGTTTGTAATATGATTTTTGGGAATGTGAGATTGAAAAATGTTTGTTTCAAGTTTTAAAAATTTGTTCCCAAGAATATTATATTTTTAGGAATGTTATTTACACACGATTTCTTCTATTGTTATTTCTATGCTTAAAGGATGCGAATCTTACATTTCCATGAGAATAAAACTCAACTTGCTATAAATTTTCATCACTATTAACATTTATTTTCATTTTTATTTTTTTAATTAATTAATTTCTAAAACATTCAAAGGAAATCTAAATCTTTACCAAACACATGGGTATAAATGTTATTTCTTAGAATATTATTCTTAGGAATGTCATTCCAAAGAATGTAATTTCTTGTCTTGAAACAAACACACCCTTTGTGTGTTTCCGTGTTTCCCGTGTCTAATTTCCGTGTTTGCTTAAAAAAAAAATATACTCTTTTTGGCTTATTATTTTATATTCATGTATAAAATAGACACGTTAATTACATTACATACCAACTACTCTTACCAAGAGTGAAAATGACAATAAGTGCTTATACTATGGGACGGAGAGAGTAGAAATTAAACACATTATGAAGCACTCATCAATTTTTTTTATATTTTATCCTAGATGAAGTATTTTCCAACACGTTTTTTGTACTACTCTCGAGCAATGCAATTGTATGGAGTAGTATTTCATTTGAATGCATTAAATAGGTGTTAACTTTTGTTAAGCGTTTACCATATTCACAAAAAATACTTCAAATATCTCTTGAAGGGGTATTACTATTAGTTCAATCTCATATTAGTTTTCACTTTTCAAAGAAAGGCACTGCAGAGTAGCTTCTCCATGGATGATGGAAGATATGATGACGATGGTCGCATAAAACGAACAGGTTTGTATCTTGTTGTGTCATAAAAAAACTATATACATCAAGATATTGAATATCTTTATTTCTTTTCTTTTCATTTTGACCTATGAGGCACAGATACGGATATAGACACTAGACTAGACACGACACGTACACTGATACGCCGATACAACTAATAATTTAAAAAAGTCACATAATTCAGTGTAATTATACGTGTCAGTGTTGTTAAACACAACACATGCCCGACACCGGACACATATAATCTGAAGAGTGTCTTTGCTTCATAGATTTTGACATGTTATTGTATGAGTATGAAGGAACATGGATAACTGCGAGTGCACACATAGTGACTACTATAATAGGATCTGGAGTGTTGTCATTGGCATGGGCTGTTGCTCAGTTGGGGTGGATTGCAGGGACTGTCACTCTCATCATCTTCTCACTCATTACTCTGCTCACTTCTTATCTCATGGCTGATTGCTATAGGTATCCTGATTCTATTCATGGAATCAGAAACCACACCTACATGGAGATGGTAAAAAATATTCTAGGTAATTAATTACTATATTCAATTTTTGCTGTTCATATTTTTATAACCAAAGTCAAAATGGGTTGAATCAATAGTATTGACCGCGCCAAATCTCATACATGGCCATAAGATCTATGAATTGAGTTTTGACCAACAACAAACAATTGAGGGGTGGTATTAATGCCCATTTTTTAGTTTTAGATCGTATGTCAAATAGAAAAATATTTTGCAATCCGTTTCATGACCATAATTTATTGTCATGAAACGGATTGCAAAATATTTTTCTATTTGACGTACGATCTAAAACTAAAAAATGGACATTAGTACACCACCCTTCAGTTGTTTGTTGTCGAGGCATACAGTCAAGCATTGTTGTATTAATTGTGCTACAAATTATAACGCAAAATGTTTTCTATACAAAAGAAAAATAGATCAATTAAGCATACATTGTTAATTTTTTTAAGTAAACATTGTTAATCTTTTGAGAGAGGCCCTATCCTTTGTGAGCAAATCGGGTTTCATTCAACTTGTGCTATGCAGAACAAAATCACAATTTTTTCTTGTAAATTTGATTGTTGCACTATAACCTTTCTACTACAGGAGGCGTTCAATACAAGTTTTGTGGATTGGCTCAATATACAAATCTTATCGGTATTACCATTGGTTACACTCTCACAGGATCCATTAGCATGGTGTAAGAACCTAATAAATCTCTAACTAATTGCCTGTTTAGATTAATTTACTTGATATTTGAGCTTTTTATTAACATAAACATTTGTGAGACTGGTTGAGAAAGACTTGCGGGAAAAGCTTATGACATGTCCATATTCAGTTTTAGCTTATATCGATAAGCTCTCTAGTATACCTTAAAACAACTTATATATTAATTAAAAACAATTTGGATTAAGCTCTTAATAGATAATCGATTATAAATAGTATATACTTAAGCTCTTAATTGATAATCGATTATGTTATATGTACTTAATTAAGCTGTTTGTCCGAACAGGACCAAAATGTTGAACTATAAGACTATTAAGAATGAAAATAATACTTGCTTGTTTCTGAACCAGGGCAATAAAAAAATCCAACTGCTTTCATAAGTATGGCCATGAAGCGGAGTGCAAAATATCCAATTATCAATTTATGGCCATCTTTGGGGTTACAGAGATTTTACTAAGCCAAATCCAAGATTTCCATGAACTCTCCTGGCTCTCTATTCTTGCTGCAGTCATGTCTTTTGGTTATTCTTCCATAGGTGTTGGTCTCTCCATAGCCAAAATTGCAGGTTAGGCATAACTTTTGGTTAATATAAAATTAAGGAGAAATTGCATTCAAAATATGCTTATCTGACTCATACATCTCTATATAATTTATAAATATTGACATTTCTTCAATTACATACACACATTTCTTCTAAACATATGTGACAGTGTGAGTGCAGTTTCTTGGAAAAATGATGTATGTGATTTAAGCATATTTTGGGAGAGATGAATTCATCTTCTCCTAAAATATATGAATTTAACATGAATGGAAATGTTTTGTTAACATATATAGAAGGAGGAAACCATGTCAAGACAAGCCTTACAGGGCTGGTTGTTGGAGTGGATGTGACAATTTCGGAGAAACTGTGGAATACCTTTCAAGCAATAGGAAACATAGCTTTTGCATATTCTTTTAGCACTGTAATTGCTGAGATACAGGCAAGTATTAAATTTAAGCAACAAAGGTTTATAATAGAACAAGAAAAGTTGAAAACAAGAATTGATTTCAATTTTTTTACACAGGATACATTAAAATCTAATCCACCTGAAAATCAAGTCATGAAGAAATCATCCCTTATTGGAATCACAATCAGCACAATCTTTTATTCATTATGTGGTCTTTTAGGCTATGAAGCCTTTGGTAACAAGGCACCAGGAAACTTCTTAACTGGATTTGGTTTTTATGAACCATATTGGCTTGTTGATATTGGTAATCTTTTCATCATTATTCATCTAGTGGGAGCCTACCAGGTAAATTAATTATTTTACAAACTAAAATTGCTATACATGAATATTATGGTGGGGAGTAGAAGAAATTAAGATTGAATTTATATATTGTATACACTATATACAGGTATTTGCACAACCTATATTTTCCATTGTGGAAAGTTGGGTTAGTAAGCGTTGGCCACAAAGCAAATTGATAACACAAGAATATAATGCAAGAATTCCATTGGTTGGCACATGGAGAATGAACATGTTCAGGGTGATATGGAGGACAGTATATGTGATAATTACAACTTTGATTGCTATGATATTTCCATTTTTCAACAACATTGTTGGTCTGTTAGGAGCCATGTCGTTCTTTCCCTTGACCGTGTACTTTCCAATTGAGATGTACTTGAAACAAGCTAAAGTGCCCAAGTATTCTTGTATATGGATAAGGATGAAACTGCTAAGTGGATTTTGTTTGATTGTCACTCTTGTTGGTGTTGTTGCATCAATACAAGGAATCATCGTAGGCCTTAAGACCTATAAGCCCTTCAAGTCTAACTAGGTCTAATGAAGTGTCACTTAAATGATAAGAGTTAGATATTGTAATTTTATGAGAAAATTTAAATATTATCGATTGATTATCCATAAAAAATTCAAATTATCAAGTGCGGTTGTAAAATGATATTTAGTGTTGATTTAATAATAAAAATTTATCCTGATCAAATATTTTTCTATACGTATCAACCAATGATCGAACCTTAGACCAAATATTGTTTATGAATTTAAGCATATGCCAATAATTAATATATTGATTCTTGGTCTTTGGCTTTATGTCCTCTGATCTTTTATATTTTTGCTTCTTTTATATTATATATTAATAAGGCATGCCATTTTATACCCTTCTGCCAAAAAAAAATGCTAATTCCTAGTGAATAATAATAACAATATCATATAAAAGTAAGTTATAATAATGATAAAATTTCTTGAGTAAATTTTACCAATGCACATATCAGTTTAGGAGTGGATCTAAACATTTGATACATGTGGGACTAAAATAGTTCCGCAATGTATCAAAATTTTAAATTGTCTTTGATTGTACGCTTTGTTAATCAAAATAGTCTCTAACATTATAATACTTCATTAATATTGTCATATTAGCCCTTCAATATACTTATTTATTGTTACTTTATGGATTATTTTAGAATTTTGATACACTGAAAGACTATTATGACTATTTATTACACATTTAAGGACCAAAATAACTATCACCCTTTTTTATAATATATATATTAAAAAAGAATAGGGAAGTGGCATGTGAGGCTTTAACCCACATAGCTCTTGAATAGATCGCCCCTGCCTCAAACAAAATTTAGCACATTTTATTATTTCAAAAAAAAATTGTTGTATGAAAATCTACAAGATTTAAAATAGTGTAGTCAATCGAATAGAAAACCATCATTCAATTAAGTAACGAGGTTTTTCACACAATTTTTTTTTAAAAAATAGTACACTTGTTATTTATTCAAAGAAATACTTTATAGTTTAAAAATATTATGATAATTTTAAAAACATAAATATAAAATCAAAACATTTTTTGACGGTGTTGGGATAACTGTGACACAACTCTTCTCATGACAGATTGACAGTGCGTCAAACAAAACTTCCCATCACATGACATTGCGTCAAACAAACTTCCGATGACATATGCTAAAAGAGTCATGCCCATAATGTCCGAAACATTTAGAAAAGAATTACGTCAAGTGAGAAAGGTGGAAAAGACATGTTTGTATGTAGGTAACCAAAATTAAAAAAAAGTGAGTAAATCACCAAATTGATTTTTGTACTAAATTTTTAAATTAATTCCTGATTATGTTAATAATTCAAAATGATCTTTGTCTTTGTAAAACGTTTCTTAAATTGGTCATCGACTTTATTAGTTGTTTTGTATTGTAAGCCATTAACGTATCAAATAAGATTCAAAATGTATTATGTCATTAACCACTAAAGAATATCCAAAAGACATTAAACCATTAACACTTAAAATACAAAACAACTAATAGAGTCAGAGACTAATCTGAGAAATGTTTGACAAAATCAGGGACCATTTTGAGTTATTAATAGAGTCAGAGACCAACGTGAGAATTTGATACAAAGACAAGGACCAATTTAATGGTTTAAAAAATGCTAACGACTATATCTACGACACTTTTTATACATTTTAAATTAAAAAAACATTTCTTAATAAATTCAAACATTATAATTTTCAATGTAAAAGATACATATTATTTATAAAAATTTACTGTTTAAGATCTTAAAGAAGGACACTAATCAATATATCCAAAAAAATAAATAACTAATTCATTCAATAAGTGACGTGTAAGGTATCCAAACATTGCAAAGAGTAAAAATTGACAAAGAAGTTAAAAAATGTAAACACACTATGCAGATGATGATGTACTAGTTAAAATCCTACTGTGTTGGAATTTGGGGACACGCGTAGATGAAAAATTAATGTACTAAAAGACTACTCCAACACGTTTTTGGCAGCATCGTCAAGCATGCAAATGCGTAACCATAGTTTTTTTTTTTTTTATGAGTTTAATTAATTATATATACAGTTGATCTATAAAGTTTTTTCACATTTATTTAATGATATATTGTCATATTCTTTGAGTTAAAAATTATGCCTTGTTATATCTTATTATTTGATATATCAATACATCATTAGATGGATGTATAAAACAATTATACTAAAACAAGATACAACATGTAATCTTTGATCACAAGGTAAATTTAGACGGCAACAAACTTCTAGATGATTACAAAACATTTCTCTATTATAAAACATAAGCAAATTTGAGTTAAATAAAATTGATATATTTGAATTAAATTTTGAATCAAATAAATCAATTTCGTTTGACTCGTTGCTTATATAAACCAAACCTTTTTTTTTTATTTACTTTAGTATGAATTCATAGCATAGCATTAAATAGGTGCCGACTTAAGTCAAACATTTTATTGATTCTTACTTCAAACATGTCTTAAATTTAGGTGTAGTTCCTCAATTTCATAAACAGTTTTCACAGAAACACAGAAAGAGAGAGAGTGAGCCATGGCACTGCAGAGTAGCTTCTCCATAGATGATGGAAAGTATGATGATGATGGTCTCATAAAACGAACAGGTTCTTATCTTGATTGAATTTTTTTTTCTTCTTCTTTTCATTTTGACATGTTATTATTATGTTATATTTTTCTTTAGTCAAGTAATCAAGTTACTTGTTATTTTAACATGGATAATTTTATGTGCATGAAGGATCATGGGTAACTGCGAGTGCACACATAGTGACTGCTGTGATAGGATCTGGAGTGCTGTCATTGGCATGGGCTGTTGCACAATTGGGCTGGATTGCAGGGTGTATTGTTCTCATACTCTTCTCTCTCATCACTCTGCTCACTTCTTTTCTCCTTGCTGATTGCTATAGGTATCCTGATTCTGTTCATGGAATCAGAAACCCCACCTACATGGCGATGGTCAAAAGTATTCTAGGTAGTTACAAAATTCAATCTTTAATGTTTTATTTTCAAGACATATATTTGGGTCCTACTTTAGTCAAAATTTATATTTTTATATCCAATTTCAGTCAAAATTTATATTTTTAAATGGATTAAATCAAAGGTGAATCTAGATCTAAGGATTGAGATTTGACTATACTAATAGGCTAACCAAATTTTGGGTACTTTTTGATCAAAATTCCTTTGTTTATAGCCAATGTAAAAATGGGTTGAATCACTTGAAAAAAAAGAAAAGAGAAAAGGGTTGAATCGAGTTATCAAGCGCGCCAAATCAAATCTTTGATTACGCGGGAAATCTAGATCTAACGATCGAGATTTGATTGAATCCATAGACGCTAGCAAACATGCTAGGTAATTACAAAATATAGTTTTTAATGTTTTACTTTTGAGTCTTTGTAAAAAAAAAAGTTTTACTTTTGAGTCATATACTTTGAAATTTTGAGAAAGTTTTTGTCTGAATCCGTGTTTTCTTAACAAATGTGAAAATGATTTGAATCAAGAGTTGTTGAACGCGCCAAATCTCATCTAAATCCAACGATTGAGATTTTTTTTTGGTTACCCAACGATTGAGATTTGATTGAACTTATAGACGATAGCAAAATTTAAGGTAATTACAAAACATAGCTTTTAATGATTTGACCGAACCACATACTTATTTGTTAGGAAAGAAAATGGACACCTTAATTGCAACCATGAACTTCATAAAAAGAATTTGTATGTACTACGTACTAATTTTTATTTTCTAGGGATTCTATTTAGTACGGAATCTTGAATCACAAAACATTCGCGAATGATGAATTTATTAGTATTTGTCGGATTCATAAATCATTTATTTTTTAGGGATTCTATTTTGTACGGAATATTGAATCACGAAACATCTGCGAATGATGAATTTATTAGTATTTGTCGGATTCGAAAATCATAGAGAATATACTACAAAATCATAAATAATATAAGAATAACGCCAAATGTAGTGAATTTTAGTATCACAAAATCATCGCGAAAGACATGACACATACATCCCCGTCCCCGCCCGTCTCTCTCCAATTGGTATATTTAGTTATTCATCTCTAGTTTTCTTCTTCCACAACCGCTCCTCACCTTCCATGTAGGGGTGGCAAAAAAATCCGTGCCCGTGGGTATCCGCGGATAAAATCCGTCATGGGCACGGGGCGGGTAGTTAAACGGGTACCCACGGGTATAATAAACGGGTATTTAACTACCCGTTATTTTATGGACACGGATACAGATTTGATGATACCCGTGCCCGCGGGTATCCGTACTCGTTAATAAATTAAGTAAATTACTAAAATATCTATGTGTATATATAAAATAACTTCGAATGCATATGAATATTTGGATGTTTATTTGGATTTTAGTCCTTTAGTGCTTTTATTTGGAGGT
>Ga0228711_1003208_pt1 | contig 25391 bp, 17 predicted proteins | sample MedpolnodulmetaG_2_FD_177996 | JGI IMG/M metagenome (GOLD analysis project Ga0228711, IMG submission 177996) | Root nodule microbial communities from Medicago polymorpha collected in Santa Monica, California, United States - brown nodules | ecosystem: Host-associated > Plants > Roots > Nodule... | reverse complement strand
CACATCCAGAGTAAAAAAAAAAAAACCAAACAAAAATTAAACAGTAGCAGCTCTTGTTTAATTGGCAAGCAAAGCAAACTAGACAAGGCTCCTTATAAGCTATGTTATCAATAGTGCACTATAGCAGAATAGCATAGCAGTGGTAGTTTTTGGAGCAACGCCATCTCCCCACAAGCCGCCTTCTAGACTGTGAATTGCGATAATCCTGCTTCTGCTATCCTGCTATAGCAATCTAGACTCACTAAAGTTGTGCCTAATGGAAATGTGGAGTTGGATGTGGAAGAACAAGAGTTATGAATCAAGTGATAAACAAGATAATATTGATGTGGTGGAACTTGGAATAGAAGTGAAGATGAGGCAGACACATAGGAAAGCATGGTTTTGATTACTTTTAGATCCTTATTTTGCAATTTTGATGGGATGTCGTTTTGATTACAATTATAATATTTTCTGATGGGAAATGACAAATATTTATGTACCATATTGGAATTTATGTTAACTTTGTATATTGTTTTTAAGTCTTCACAATAGCGGTCATCCTGCTATCCGCTATACCATATTTGGGATTTTGCGCTACACGGCGGGTGCCTATGGGATTTTAACAAGATAGCTCATGTGTGTATGTTTAAAAAAAACATAAATGTGAAAGAAAAAAAAAAATTATAAATGTGACAGGGAGTAGCTCACAAGTAATAAACAATCAATGGTAAACTATAACACATCCTAAATTAGTTAAGGTGTCACCACAACGAAATCAATTAAACTTACAACAATTTTTTTTTTCCTTTTTCAAGTGTACCCGAATTACACGCTACTCACTAACGTAACTATTTTCACTGTTAACTCTCGTTTCAGACAAGGGTTAATTTATCGAATAGGCATGCCTTACCTCCGGAGTCGTCCTTAAACTGTCTGCTTTGTGAGGGGTTTTTGGAATCGTCTAACCATCTGTTCATTCACTATGAGTATACTAAAGGGGTGTGAGATGGCTTATTTAGCTGGCTGGGATTTCATTTTCTGTCACCTGCTAATATGTTTAATCATTGGGAGTGTTGGGATGATTCATCTAACAATAATAGAGTGCGTAAGGGCTATCAGTTAATTTGGCATGCGGCGGTGTGGAGCATTTAGAAGGCGAGAAATGACCGCATTTTCAACAATTCAGTTTGCACGGTGGAGGAGATTGTGGAAAATATCAAGGTTTTGTCTTGGAGATGGACTTTGACTCGGTTGAAGGTGCCGGCTTGTTTGTTTTAGGAATGGTGCCTCATGCGCTAGTGTGCTGTTGCTGTGCTTAGGAGGTTGAGGCTGGGGTATGCTCTGGTTGCGGCTTCCTGCGTTTTTCAGGTTTGCTGGCTTTTTGGTATATGGCAGCCTCATTCACATGACAGTAGCAGTTGGGCTTCTGGTTTTTGGTTGTTTTTTTTGCGTTGCGCCTTGTGTTTTTGCTGTTTTTGGAAGGGGTTTCTGGTATATCAGAACCCTGTGTAATTGTGCTCCTGCTTGCGTGTTTTGTTGTGCTCCTTGCACACTCACGCCGTAATAAATTTGCTGTTTCTAAAAAAAAAACTCTCGTTTCAGACTTTCAGTGTTATCCAAGGGAGCACTTAATAGTTCCTTGAATAAAAATAAAAATTAGGGTTTATTGAAATGCATATGCTAAGGTCTTTCAAACCTATTTGTATCACTTTGACAAATATCATTACATCGCAAGTTCTAAAATCTCATTTTACTATTTGTAAGGAACAAAAGAAAAGGGAGGGAACTCCTTCGGAGGTGAGTGACCTCGGACAACAAAGAAAACAAATTCTGCATATTCATTCTTCTAGCATTTCAACTCTATCGGGATGAATAGTATCACTCTATCAAATAATTTTATATTTACTTAAGGAGGGCCGTAAACTCCTCACACCTTTGGACTCCGAACGCAATGGATTCGACGTACACATTTACCTGAATTTTAACATTATAATATGTTATAGTTTGTATCTATGATCTTGGTCTATTAGTAAAATTCCAACAACAATCACTACAGACATTCCTTCCATCCAGGACTTCGTTAAACTCATTTGCAAATGCTTGTGACTTGTTGGGAAAATCAACCGGTTCCATTATTTCAGTATTTCCAATATGTAATCACTTCCGGCATCTTGATTCAATTTGAGATTCTCTTCCATTACAATCTCGTTAAGGGGTGGAACTAAAAAGACAAAAACCCACTCTCAAATCCATGGAAATACGTTAGTATTATTTGCTAGCAAGTACTCAGTTGTATTGTAGTGTTTAATTCATCATCTTAAACTAACAGAGTTGAACTTTGGCTAAGAAACCGTGGTGAGTAATGGTACCCACTCACTCTATCTTTGCTATGATGTGAAGTGTGAGAACAGGGGATCATAATATAAGTGAGTTGAACATCACACTTTAACTTAAAATCTTAAAACATTGGATTTATGGGTCTTATAATTTATAAAAATTAATCTCCATTTTTTTAAGTAACGTGAAACTTTTAACTCACCTTTACTACACAAAAATCTTTATCTCAAATGTAATCTAAGTCTGTCAATTCATTATGCTCAACTGAAAGAAGTTTTTTATCTACATACACTTACTTACACAAGGAACACGCGTCAGAACACTATGAGTGAAAGACTTTCACACAAGAACCGATCAAATCCTTATTAAATCATCGTGTAAGATGAGGAGTCCGGAGGATCATCCTCCACGTGACCCAACACTTTTGAATCTCCTTTCACATTCGTTCCACCCACACATCTAGGCCTTTTTGTATGATTCATCAATACCATACTATGTCATTTGATTGTTGTCTTCTTTTTCATTCTATTATTCCACTATACTTCTCTCATTTCATAAGACTACATCATTATTTTCTATTTGTTTGCTCATGTCTTTAATAAATAAATTCTCAAATAAATATATTAAAAAATCCATAAAAAATATGCAAAATAAATTATTAAATAAGTTCACACACACTAAAAAAAATCATTACATTATGCAAGAACATTGAGTACATATTTTCAATTTTTAGGGGCTATTTTAATATATATGTGTAAAATCTAGCTCAATTGACAATGTCAATAGTGTTAGGTTTGATACCTCTGGCTGAATTTAAGCTCGAGACCTTAACTGTGCGTGTAAGTTTCAGTTAATACTTGTCACTTTGTCTACAAACAAAAGTCAGAAAAAAGGGTTAAATATGTTTTTGGTCTTTATAAATATACCAAATTTTTCGTTTTAGTCCCTCTAAAAATTTCCTTCAACTTTTAGTCTCTATAAAATTTTCAATCACTACTATTGGTCCCTATTTTTAATTAATTTTTTGTATTTTTTCATGAAATTGTGCAGAAATGTATAGAATATTATAAAAATCACTCCAATTTTTTTTTAGAATTTTTTAACAAAACATAAATTAAATATGAGGTTTTACCGTCAAACATATAAAAATTTATATTTAATTCATGTTTTGGTAAAAAATTCAATTTTTTTTGGGAGAGACCCTTATAATATATAAATTTTCCTGCAAAATTTTATTCGAAAATATAAATTTTACATATGAGTTTACTTTAAACGATGGACCAAAAGTGAATATGGGAAAAATTTGGAGAACTAAAAGTTGAAGAAATTTTTCAAAGGGACTAAAAAGAAAAATTGACATATTTATAAGGATAAAAAAAAAGTTGTTTTACTGTTGCTAAGCCTAAGAATTAGGGTGTTATAATCAAAACGGAAAAGAAAAGAAAAAGGAAAATGATGTATATCCCGACAACTTGAATCACGAAAGTGTCCCGACCGTTTAAAACACAAATACATTTATTGCTACTGACATCATGTTTGGTAAGTGGAAGCAGTTTTTTTTTTTTGGAATCAAAGCAATTTTCAATCGTGAAGCTTTCGGGATATATTTCATTGGGATATATAGCATCCCTCAAAGAAAAAAACTACACAACTACATCTTTTTTCACGAGAAGAAAACAAAAACCCTAATACATCTCCCTGTCTTTATGCGCCGTTTTATTGTCATAAGGATTCCAACGCTAAACTCAGGTTCCGCCGTGTCCATCAACAACACTAGTTTCTTCCTCCTTTGTTTTCAATTTTTACGGGGGTAAGTTGGTTTCTTCATCAATATTTTGAATGGCAGTTTTTTTGTTTCTGCATCTCTATTTCTCCCAGTTCAAATGGATCACGGCATTCCTCCAAAGGCACTCAGAAATCAGAATGCGGGGCATAGACCTCCCCGATGACCTGATCGCGGAAGTTCTATCGTTGCTTCCGGGGAAATCTTTGTTGCAATTCAAGTGTGTGAATAAGTCTTGGAATTCCCTCATCTCCGATCCCACATTCGTCAAATTGCACCTTCAGTGATCAACCCCGAACAGGAACCTAGCATTAGTCCACTATGATCGTTCGGATTGCCGTGTCTTAACCTTCCCACTGAATCACTTACTGCATAACCCGTCGACCACCATTCCCGCCGACCAATTGATATGCATGGCTAATATCGAATTCCAAGTCATTGGTTCCTGCCATGGCTTGATCTGTTTGCTCGGTAAGTCTTACACATCTGACCATACAAACATTCATTTCCGTTTCTGGAACCCAGCCACAAGGGTAATATCAAAAGAATTAGGATCTTTTCAACAATCTAACTATCATGCACATGATAGACATAGGTACACATTTGGTTATGATAACTTCACTGGATCTTATAAGGTAGTGTTAATATGTTCTGGCAAGGTGAAAATTTTCGATATAGGTGATAATATTTGGACTGAAATTTCAAGTTTTCCTCGTTTTGACCACGATGTTTCTCTTGGCTCTGATCGTGTAAATAATGGAGTGTATTTGAATGGAACTGTTAACTGGATTGCCTTTCAAGATGATTTGAGTTGTAGTACTTATTCTAGGATGCAGAGGGATACTCCTCTTGAGCAATACATGATTATCTCGCTTGATCTTGGTACGGAGACATACAAACAATTGCAGCCTCCTCGTGGTGATGGTGTTGATGTAGTAGTGCCACGTTTTGAGCCAATTATTGCTGTGTTAATGGATTGTTTGTGTTTTTCTCACTATGTTAAGAGAACACATTTTATTATATGGAAGATGACAAAATTTGGAGTTGAACAATCTTGGACTCAATTTCTTAAAATTAGTTTTCAGAATCTTCAAGTAGATAATGAGTTTAGTGACTGGAATCAATATCAGACGTTTATGTTCCCATTGTGTCTTTCTGAGAATGGTGAGACACTGATATTGGCAAGCTCTCTATCAGGCCTATGCCAAGTAATTCTTTATAATTTGAGACGTAATAGAGTAGAGCAAACTAAAGATCTTGGAAGGATATGGTCTTTCGCCAAGGATTATGTTGAAAGTTTGGCTTCAATTCATTGAAAGGAAGTTCCTTTATGATGATTTACTTGTAAGTGTGGTGAACTTGACTTTGAGCATTCAAACGTGTAACCAAACACTCACCTCTAAGCGTGAATCTCAATTGTTTCAGGATTTGGTCTGTAGTTATCTCAGAATGGCGTTTTGGAGTAGTAGAGGGGGTTATTATCATTGCTTAATTGTTTGCATACATTCAACATTATGAAGAGCACTCATTAGCACTATTTATACTAGGAGAAGACGAAGTCAGATTTAAGTTGTGCCTAGTTGATTTTATTGGAGATATTCTTGCATGATCACAAGACCAAATCAATAGTGTTTGGACACACACATAAAAAGATGGTTTTTAAAATATTCAATCATTTTTTTTATCAATTTCCTCTTTACTATTAAAAAAATATTTCTTTATATGTGTGTGACCAAACACTTTTTATTTGATCATGTGACCATATTAGAATTTCTCATTTTATTGCATCAGCATTCTACTTTTTTTAGGTGTCTTGTGACTTTGGTGTCTCGGGGGTTGTTTTAATAAACTAAACAAATGTTCACCCTAGGTGCCTAGTTATTTATGGTTTAATTTGTACAATAATATTATCTTACAAATAATTGTTTGATCCAGGAATTCAACTAAGTAGTTATCTTTAATAATGTATTGTTTACAATTCGTCATTCATAACTCATTACCCCATTTGAGCCAAATTGTTTGGCTATATAAATTTGATATAAACTAGCGTTCAAACGAGCACTTCTATGTACTTTTATCATATATTTTTTATTGAGCTAACATATATAAATTATGAATGTTGTTTTTTTATTAAATTTTCATTTTGATTAAAATTATAGGATAGATATATGTGACTTTCAAATTTTAACAAACTACATTAATTTTTTAATGACACCAACAACATAACAATATAAATTCGTCTTTTTCAATAACACTATCGAACAATTAACTAAATACATTTTTAAGGTGTTACTTACAATTGCCAATCGATTTGCTCTTAATAGGTAATTATTATCCTACATGATAATATATTAGATCTACAAGTTGAGGTATGTATGAAATTCTGACTTTTGTACCCGTTTTCAATTAGGATAATGTTTCATAGACACCCTTTTATCATATACACATTGTACCACTCACATGTGAGAGTGTGTGAGAGACACAAAATATGAGTTTTTTGTGTGTGTGGGAACTATATGGACACATGTCACAATTGTGTGTGGATGTACAAGTGGTACATATCACCTAAGGTGGTCTATGTATCACCACTCTTTCGATTAATTATTAGTAATGAGAGTTTATCCATCTGCTAAAAGAAAGTTATGAGAATTTATCTATTAAAAGTAGTTTGTCAACTTTTTTGACAAAAAAAGTAGTTTGTCAACTTGGAAAAAGAATTTTCTTCAAAGAAAATTGAGGCCGGGAATTTTTTTCCATCATAACATAAATAGGACTATTACTTTTTCAATTCTATTATGACTATTACTTTTTCTATTCTATTACTTTCTCATGCGTTCTATATTTTTTAAATAATATTGTTTGAATTATGAAATCTAAATCATATTGTAGTGACTTTTAGATTATTTAATCTAAAGTTGAGTATTGCTCATATTTTTAAAACAACAATGATGCATATTATTATAAGAGTCAAGATCCGTTGACACCAAATCTCAACCGTACATTATATTTAATCAAAGACTCTTATTATTGGCTATGTCTCTATTTCCTGCACATCCTTCTTCTCAACGGCATACTATTTTTATTTTCAACTTGATATACTTAAACACAGCAAAGACAATCTCAATTACTGAATCACACACCGGTGTTTGTACTCACCAAAGATAAATCTTGATTAGCCACAACAACAATTCAATTTAGTTTAACGTGTTTTCCATTTTCCCTAATTCATAAATTAAATTTTATATATCCAACGACTTTGCAATCATATGCAATTATTTTAATGATTTACAAAGTAATATTTTCAATTAATTCTAAATGATAGTATCCTGGAAGTATTTTTACTATCAGTAATGGGTAAACACCAAATTGATCATTTCAGAAACTCAACCCTTATGCCTAAAACTCCACCAATAATTATTGAAACAAACCCCATTCAACATATCCATAGATTCACTACCTTACCGTCCAATTTACGATCGTCTTAAAAATTTGGCAATGATATAATTAAAATTGACAAAAACATAAAATAAATGATATAGACAGAAAAGTAAAGATCAAAGATGAAATGAACTCTCATTTTATTAATATATATAAATAATTTTATAGTACATTAACATTAAAATTGAAACTTATTGCACAAGATTGTTAAACACCTAATGACTATTTTATTAAACGTATAATGCTAAACATGTGGTGCAAAAAGATGAAGGGGGAAGGAGAGAAGAAGATAGAGGGGGAAGGAGGTTGCGATAAACTTTGTTTCTTGTCTAGGACAAAGGAGACTTTGATGGTACTCTTGTTAAACAAGTAACTGTCCAAACTCTGAGTTGGTTCAGATTATATAATCCGAACACATCCCGTAAATGTTTGGATTATATAATCCAAAAAGGTTCAAGGATGTCTTAAAGTTCGTACTTTGTAGGGTCAGGGAGTATTCAGATTTTAAAATCCGAACATGTTTTGTACAAGATTTTTTTTATGTGGTCCACATTACACTGACAGTTTCTGTGGTCCACAACGCACATAACCTTCTATAAATTGGTGTACTTGTTTCATATACTGTAAATCACACCAAATAATCATGGACATTTTGATCATTGATCTCAACACAAAACTAGTTGTAATTTACTACAACAGAGGGAATCCGCATCTCTTCTGGTTTCAAAATGATGTTACGCTCCCTGGGGTTGAAGAATCAGATGGATCAAATCAACCGCCAACTCAAACACGGAGACATTAGAAGGGTGGACGGTGTTAAATATCGACGTCCATTGACCGACTCAGCCGAAAGAGTGCGGTTTAGCCAGATGAAGCCCGAGAACGACACGAGGTGAGAATTATGTTCACAATATTTCATCAATACAACACTAAAGGACTGATCGAGTTGGACGCTTCATTGTCATATCTGTTGCAGAAATTCAGAAAAGTTTAATCCGACCCAAGAACTACAAAGAGATCAGACCTTTGCTGGAGGCACCAGACGTAGAAGTTAGTTTGCCTGATCTGTGATATGTTATGTTTTGGTTTATTGCGTTTTTTACGTTGTTGAATTATGTCATTTAATGTATTTGAGCTTATTATATTTAATGTACATTGTAATTAAATTTCCATTGTTAAAACTCGTACTATGTAGGGTAAAGGACAATTCAGTTTATATAACCTGAACCTGTCAAGTATAGGATTTTTTTTGGTCCACATTGCACCGACAATTTATGTAGTTCACGACGCACATAAACTTATATAAACTAGTGTGTTTGGTTCATTTGCTGTAAAACACAACAAAGAACTATGAAAAGTTATCGGGTAGATATTGTAACACCCCGTTTTCCCAACAATGTAAATAGTACAAATAATCAGAGTATTCAACGTAAATCAATCATAAATCATATAAGTCATATAATAAAATATTAAAACATCACAACACGTCATAAATCAACATAAATCACATAAGTCATATAAAAAACTCTAAACTCAACCAAAAATAATTAAATAATAAATTGGGGCGTTACAGATATGAACACCCAGAGATTATTATGAGCTAGATCTTGTTGTCTTGACAATAAAAATATGTTAGTTGGTACGACGGTAAGATCTAACTAAAAAAAACCTCTTGAAACATATTCCTTTTCACCATCACATATGTTATTATGTTGTTTTACACCGTCGAATTATGTTTTGTACTTTGTTTTCTTATGTTATTCACCATTAGACCCCTCCAAAGATCAAGGTTAACCACAATATGGGATAGTTCGGATTATATAATCCGAAATGTGTCTGAGGTTTCGGCATATATAATTTGAAGCATCCCAAATTGTGGATGGTGGCGTTACATAAAAAATTTCGATGGTTAATGGTGTGTTTAATGTATTTTTGGTCTCTTCGAACATTGTAAATGTTTCCATTGATTATAGTTACAATCTATGATAGGGTTACGACTATAAATAGTCTAGCATGCTTCAACATATTCATTCATTCTTCACTGGTCTTTTTTTATTTTTTTTTATTTTTCTTTTTGACAAAATGATATCATGGTTTTGTTGACTGCTTATAGGATCTCTGAAATTACTTTGTTGACTGCTCATATGATAGTGTTTATGATATAACTCACTATCTGCTTACACTAGAGATTAGGGTTCAATTTTGAGTTCCAAAAGAAAAAAGTATAGTTGTTCCGATGAATATCCCTCCACCAAGTTCACGGCGTGAGCCTGACGCCTCACCATCATCACCAGGGATAATTCTTCCCAACGAACTTATCATTGAAATCTTCTCACTACTTCCGGTGAAATCCCTTATGCGATTCAGATGCGTTTGCAAGTCATGGAATTCTTTAATCTTAAACCCTACCATCACAGTCCTGTCTTTCCTTCCCGTCAAATCCCTTATGCACTGAGGTGCGTTTGCAAGTCTTGGAATGCTCTAAATTGTAACCCTAGTTTCATAAATAACCACCTTAACAAATCTGAACGAAACATCATGCTATTTACCAAACATATTTCTCAAGATTATTCAAGATATATTAATTGTACTCCATCGATTACCTCTAGAGAATCCATTGATCACCCTTGCCAATGTTTCCCGATTAAGGGAAGGCTGTTTCATCAAGGTTGTTGGTTCATGCAATGGATTGTTATGTTTGATTTCTAGTTCTTCTCAAACACAAAATTGGCTTTATTTTTGGAATCCAGCCACAAAAATAATATCTGAAAAAATGGGATCTTTTACGGTTCATGTAGCTCTTTAATGTTTGGGTTTGGTTATGATAATTCAACCAACACTTATAAGGTAGTGGTCTTGTGTCAAGAGAGTAAGGTTGTCAGAGTTTTCTGTTTGGGTGATAATATTTGGAGAAATATTCAAAGTTTACCTGTAGTTTGTCTTCCTTCTCAATTTAGTCAATTTAATAATGGTGTGTATTTGTGTGGTACTCTTAATTGATTGATGATTCAACATAATAATGATCGGAAGAATCGTACTGATGAGCAATTTTTTATCATCTCACTTAATTTAGGGACAGAAACATACACACAATTGTTGCTCCCTCGAGGCTTTGATGAAGTGCCACTGATTGAGCCAACTATTAGCGTGTTGACAAATTGCCTTTGTTTTTCTCATGATTTCAAGGGAACCAAATTTGTTTATATGGAAGATGATGGAATTCGGAGTTCAAGAGTCTTGGGTTCAATTCCTTGAAATTAGTTATCATAATATTGAAATATATTATTACAATCCTCTGTTGGTGCCACTGTGTCTTTCTGAGAACGGCGATACATTGGTATTGGTAAACTGTTTTGAAGAACATGTGATTTGCTATAATTGGAGACTTAATAAGGTAGAGCTAACTAGAATTTCTGGAGACAAATTGTGGTTCTTTGTCAACAATTATGTTGAAAGTTTGGTTTCGACTAATGGAAAGTAAGTTCTGATTTTCTACGGACTGTCTTGTTGGAATTTATTTGAAGTCATGTTTTTTGATTGATCTTTTGTCTGTTTTGTTTTATAATGTCCTTGGTTATTGTAATTCTGAATGATTATCTATTGTTACCTATTTGACAATCTTTGAATTGAATAGATTTGTTTTTAAAGATGCATTCACAAGGTTTGCAGTTTTTATTTGGATCGGTTTGGATATGATATGAGTACTCCTAGGGGTTGATAACCAGAATTTGATTGGATTCAAGAGATGTTGGGCCTTATTCATTTCCTTACATATTTGTAATCTCAATGGTGTCATTTGATGGAAGTTTTGGAAGCATTGTCTATTGTTTGTTGTTGGCATCTTTGCTTTAGGGAATTAGTTATAAAGACTTCATTGCTGGCTTCCTTTATCTTTTTTTTTTAATCTCTTTCTTATATATCTGTTATCCCTTCATCTTCATTAGAATTAGATATCATGTTATGATTTAGTATATATAACAATACTTATATTTGTCCCCTGTTAATAACACATGATGTAAACATTGATATAGGTTAAACTGTTCTGGTCCATGGTCTGGATTTTGCAGTTGAGATTTCCCCTCCTCCTGAAGGTATGCACTCATACTTAATTATGTTTCAGATGTTGTTTTGTTCTTTTATCTCTCCATGCTTTGTGAGTTGTGACATAGATCTGTTTGCCAACTGGTATTATGGATCAGTGTTGTCAATTACAGATCACAGAAAATAGTGGTTTTTTAAACTCCGCTACGCTATAACATTTTAGCGTTGCAATAGCTGCTATTTGACACCACTTTGTACTAAATGGCTTTAGAGCAAAACGATAATTTTTACAGTGCTCATTTTACAATATATATTTACTTAAACTATATCACAAGTTGGAGTTCTGAAATCAACCTCTTATTAATGTTATGCTGTCTACTATAGATGCTGCCCTTTTTATATGTTTGTGTCTTGCTCCTCTCTCATTTATAGTCTTAAATATTTCTTTTTCTGTTAACATGTTATAAATCAATGTTTTAAAAACAGTAGCATAGCAGATATAAAACCGGTGAGACCTTTAGCAAAATAAATAAAAAATGCAAAAATGAGAATCGATTTGACTAACTGATTCAAACAAATCAGTATGGCTCAACCCCGATTCAATCTGATTACAATACATTCGAGATCAAATCACCTATTGAATTGGCCGGTTCCTAGTTCAACCGGTTACATTGGTGTAGCGTAACACAACTAGATATATGATCGGATTTATGCATTTGTTCTAAAAAAATTATCTTTTGCTTAGTTTGCAGGGTAGCAAAGATGTGTGACTAGCCACCACTTAGTGGAGAAAACTGGGACAAAGAGAATCCATCAAGCTATGTGGTATTGTTCTGATGAAAGTATGGACATTATTATAGGCCCTTCACAATGTGTCTGGAGATGCAATTTTGAAGGTTGAATTTGAGCTACAGCTACCAAAGTTAAACCAGCCAGTAACTTGTCTACAACTCTTGAGCTGGGTGGATTATAGAATAATTATTTAATGAAGTTTAGAATGAAATTTGGTCGTGTAGTAATTTGTGAGTTGGTTTTTTAGTATTAAGTTAATTATTTTTAAGCATAAAATTAGAGATATTAATTTGGTCTTGCTAGTTACTTTATTTTCTTTGTAAAAAATCTCATTTTGGGGAATTTAAAATCTTGTGATACAAGAAGGAATTTACTAATCAAGTGTTGCTGAAAAATCAAAATACAATATCTATTTTCTTGTGGGTATAACTCATTTGTACGTCAACCCATTTAGTTTAAAAACGTGGAGACTTGGTGTTTTTCACCCCGAAAATAATAAATTCACCGATCTTTAGCATATCCTTTATATTTTGGCTAATTGAGCTATGTTGCAAAGAATTGTTCGTCTTTATGCTTCATTTGATTGTAGTGTCACCGTGGTAGTATATGACTGACTTTTCGTCCTACAGTTAATACCAGTTACATACATGTTTCTCTACGCTGTTGTATAGTTTTATAAGGGTATAAGAGTACCCATAATTTGCCTAAACTATCAAATTTAAGTAGCTTTATAGAAATGAAATTCTGCAACAATCAACATGTATTGTCCTCTATCAATTTATTTAAAAATAAAAAAAAAAAATCATGTTAACCAGTACTCCAGGCACTTGTTAAGGAAGTTAAAAGAGGAAATTTTAATAAAAAAATAATAATATTTTTTCAGCTTTTAATGCATTGATTACACACCTCTCAATGCAAATGCTATTATATTTGACCCCTTGGCTAGTTAACATTTAAAAAAAAAAAAAGTCTTGTATCGAAAGAAAAAAATTCAGCATCATGTCAGTAGAATCCATTTACTTGAACCTTCTTCGTACTTAATTGTATGAGAGAATTGTTTGTGGTATATCAATTTAATCATTGTGACATAAGGGTATATTTTGAGAATTGATACTTTGAGATCAAATTTTGATGTAAAATAGGGTGTCTTTTGTTTTGGTTAATCCTTTGACAAGGGTTTATAGATTTGATTTGAAGAGTTGCTTCACATTTTGGGACCATGTTGGTATGCCACAATAATTCTAATTTTAATTCCACGTGCATTGTGTAAGTTAATATATCTCTAATAAATATCTTCTAACACAAAAGGTAATAGAAAGTAAAGATTCATTGTAGTCATTGTAAAGAAAAAGGCCCGCTAGCAATCCTTGAGTAAGGACGAATGTGTTCCAAGTTGGTAATTCTAAGGAGTAATTATAGATTTTTTTTATAGACTCTGCCATAAGAGCTTTTGTGTCTAATTTTTTAATTCTAAGGAGTAATTATAGTTATTTTTTATAGACTAAACTAGTTTCTGCATTTTCTTTTCTCATTAAAGTTTTCACTCAATAATTTAAAACCTCGCTGCCCTAGCTTGTTATTTTCATATTGGCAATCTCTTCAACACCATGAACAAGACATGGAAAGTCTTTTTCCAAGAAATAATGTTTGTGTCTCCTAAAAAAGTACTTCAATATAAATAAAATAAAATAACGCAAAGCCAGGCTAAATACAATGAAGAAAAGGTATTTAGTGTTTTGTTTGGAGGAAATAGGCAATTACCCCCTGAAATTGTAAGTTTCGTTAATTACCCATCTGACGTTAACAAAACTTCAATTACCCCCTGAAATTGTACAACGTTAATCAATTTACTCCCTCCGTCAAATTCTTCTGTTAGTCAACATGACGTTTTGCAATTACCCCCTGAAGTTTTGCACTTATGTGCAAAATGCCCCTCAAACTTGAAAATTTATATATTTTTTTCTTATCCTTGACTCTAACTTGAAGAAATAAAAATCACCATCAATGAAACAAAATCTAATTTATAATCACCAACATCATTACGTCAATAATGTTTAATTAAGGAAACACATAAATTGAGATTGTTGTTAGATACTTGAATGGTGTGGGAATACTAGGAATTAGATGTGGATGCCTTGAGTCTAATGACAAAGCGTTAATGTAGAACATGTTTGCCCATTCTAGCTTTGTTCATCAGATACAACAAACAACCGACCAAATCCTTGTATATCATTTGGTGTTTGCCAAAATTTCTTCTTCTTCTCATCCATTGGAAGGTTGAAGAATTGTTCAACATCAATCTTCATATTTTCAACCAATGAAGTGTTGACTCCATGGTTAATCATCTGCAATTAATTTTCAAATATCATTTTTTTCAAAGGCAAACTAATTACCAAATTATCTTGTTATGTACAAATTAATTTTTTCCTTTGATAATACTCCCTACATTTCTTTTTTTTTGATGTTTTACCTCTTGACACAAGTTTTAAGGAGTAATTAAAGTATATAAATATTTGTGTGTTTTTGACTAAAATATCCTTATTTATCATTAAATTCACATGTGATAAATCAAAGGTCACAACTACTTTAATAGTTTATGGTGTTTTCCAACAAGGGTAAACTTGAGAAAACAGTAATAAATTCACTAAAACATCAAAAGTTTTGGAATATAGTTGAAGTTTTAAAACATCAAAAGAAAAGAAATGGAGGGGGTAGTAATTAAATCTTAATTACTTGCTTTATTTTGAATGTATGAAATCTATACCTTAAAATAAATTGTAGATTTTTATTTCTTCAAGTTTGAGTCATGGATAAGAAAAAATATATATAAATTTTCAAGTTCAGAGGGCATTTTGCACATAAGTGCAAAACTTCAAGGGGGTAATTGCAAAACGTCATGTTGACTAACAGAAAAATTTGACGGAAGGGGTAAATTGATTAACGTTGTACAATTTCAGAGAGATAATTGAAGTTTTGTTAACATCAAGGGGTAATTGACGAAACTGGGGTAATTGCCTATTTGTTTGTATATATAGAGTAGATATAATGTTTAATACTATGTTATATTTTCTAGAAATGTGTCTTTATATGCATAGGAAACGAACAAATGAGTTATTTGACTATGTTTCACTCCCATGTTGTACACGTTGCACATGTTTATCTCACGGGTGCTGAGTTTTTCAGTGAGCTGAACTGTGATTGTGAAACCAAACCAATCATCAACCATGTCTCTGTTTCTTTCCTTTCTCCATATAGCATTCTTAATCTCTTCTATCATTCACACTGCTTACTCGTTTTCTGGGTATATATTTTACATTGCCGATCCATTATTATATCTATACATTTTTCTTCTTCGTATTCACTAACCTAGGTGCTTGACACTGTCTATAAGAAGCAGTTAAATTCCTCTAAATTAAGTTTTCAAATTTCTGCAGGCTAAACTCTACAGAAGCTCATGGTAAAGGCTACATACAAGGGCTTGTTGTGGAAGAATTCACTTTTCCTGCAAAATCAGTTCCCTTCAATAATTGTCATGCTTCTACCATTGTTGAGGTCATACATCACAAAGTGTTTTTTTTTCCGTCCATTTTCAATCATTTTTAAGGTAAATAATATAAAATAACTTTTTTTATTTTTATTTCACTAGGCTGGGAAGGGTCATTTTTTGGTTGCCTATTTTGGAGGCACATCTGAGGGTGCACCTGATGTGAAGATATGGTTGCAGACTTACAAGGTACATATAAACAGTTAAATTTACATGGTTGTGTCTCTACACGTATATAAGCATGTAATTAACCAACATTTGGTTGGTCAAAGTGGTAAGGGACTCGAGCAACTTAAGCAATTAGTCATAGATTCGAATTATGACTATGTGGAAAAAACTTGGTTGAGAGGGGAGGACTCTCGGTGTGTGCTCAATAAATTACCCGATAGAGATTTGACATAAATAACTTAATTTCCAGCTTATAGGATAAAAGCTTATCGTGATAAGCACTTGTGCATAAACTATCTTGGAGACTTTATGAAAATAAGCTGAAAACAACTTATCATCGTGTCAAACTGTTTTCATAAGTTCTCCCAACAGAGTCTCACAAATACTTATGTCAGTGGATAAGCTCAGATGAGCCAATTCGAGTAGGCCCAATATCGTCTCTTGTTCCTGTCTTTGCAGTTTAGAACATTGGAGGGAGGAATTGTTACTTGAATCTAAGTTTTTGACTGCTTGTTTCAATATTGTTTAATGGAAATTTGGTTGGCAGAATGGAATATGGCAAGCACCTGTAATTGGCGATGAAGAACCAAATGTTCCTATGTGGAATCCTGTACTGTTCAAACTTCCATCAAATGAGTTACTCTTGTTCTACAAAATAGGCCTAGATTTTCAAAAGTAATGTTTCTATCCTTACATTCTTCATATATGTATGCATGTGTTTGTGTGTATTTTGCAATCTATGGTAGGGAGATGCTTTTGAATTAATGCAATTGAGGATTCAATATGAACCTAAAGAAATTGGCTTATTTTATTTTAGATGGAGTGGATTCATAAAACGCTCATATGATAAAGGAATTACCTGGACAGAAAGAGAACAACTTCCACCTGGTATATTAGGACCTATAAAGAATAAGGTATAACAAAAACCACATAGAATAGTAATTTTTAGCTAGGAGTATTGAATTCATAGTCATGAAAAAATTTATGATCTTAGTAGTGAATTCAATTTGTTTTTGTTTAGCCTATCTTGCTGGAAAATGGTGACTTACTTTGTGGATCTTCTGTCGAAAGCTGGAACTCATGGGGATCATGGGCAGAGGTTTCTAATAGAACTGATCTTAATCATTAAATTAATACTGATATAAGCTCGTAATATAACTATATTCATTAGTTGTTGCATTATAACAGGTGACAACAGATTTTGGAAAGACATGGAGAAAGTATGGTCCAATTTATATCAAGAATAATCCTCTAGGTGTGATTCAACCTGTACCATACCAGACTGCTAAGGGGACGCTGCGCGTCTTGCTTCGATCCTTTACTGGAATTGGTAGAGTTTATATGTCAGAATCCTTTGATGGAGGCAAAACTTGGGGGTATGCAGAACCTACACAGCTTCATAACCCAAACTCGGGTAAAGTTTTTCCAATATATTTATGTTGCTTGTATTTATATCGTTGAAGTTATCATCATATGACAAGTAAAAATTCTTAAGTGAGTTTTCCTATGTGTTTTGTGCTACACTTAGATGTGTATTTTTTTATAACCTCATGTGTTGGAAAATGTGAATAGTCAGTCTTACATCGACTAAGAATTGACTAAACGAGTCATATATAAGAGAGGTGATTTACAAATAACAAAGTAGATGTGATTCATATACTTGATGTTTTAAAGTTAGTTTGGCGTTGGTGTCAGACAACGTAGTTAGTCCCACGTTACCTGAAAATGACCTAAATGAAAGATATATAAGAGGGTGACTCGCTCGTTGTTGCTACTGGACCGACTTGCATTCATAGCTTATAATATAAATTTCCTTTTATTGTATTAGGTATTGATGGGATTAAGCTGAAAGATGGCCGTCTATTGATTGCATATAATACAATTTCAAGGGGTGTGCTTAAACTTGCTCTCTCTGAGGATGATGGTGATTCATGGCACCAGGCACTTACATTAGAGGATACTGTGGGAATGGAATTTTCATATCCTGCTGTTATCCAAGCTAGTGATGGGAGAGTCCATGTCACCTATACATATAATAGGACTCAAATTAAGGTATATATATTATGTACATGGCAGTTACACTTTCTTCTTTTGATGACATTAGCATCATTCTGTAAAAATGCTGGTGTGCATTTTTTTTATAATTGATTTGACTAACTTTTTTCCTTGTTTTTATTTGGACAGCACGTTATTCTTAGGCCAAGGTGATGCAGACCAACTTGATTTTTCAGACAGAAGCATAGAAAACTAGACAATTTATGCATGCAATTCATATATGGCCTTTTTTTGTGAATGAAAAGGGGGTAATCCCCAACAAAAAGAAAGACGAAAAACTAGAAGCCAACAAGGTTACCAAATTACGATCAGCCAACAAGGTTTGCGACACAATGTTAGGAATAACAAGAAACTTTCGGACAACCACAAATCAAACTTTGCAAAAGCATCTGCAACTTGGTTAGCCTTGCGAAAAATATGTTGCACCTTATAACTCGACAAATCTCTAACGCAACCGGTGATTTTGAGAAACCAACAAGCAAAGACGACTTCTTCCACACCCTTCAAAATGAGCGAAAGAACAGCTTGAAAATCTGATGAATCTGATTCAAACACTACCTTTCTAAATTTATACTCTAGAGCGCTTAAAGCCAAAATCAATAGCCCAAAGTTCAGCCACTGTGATAGAACAAGCACCAAAATTAGATGACAAACCAGACAGGTAATTTTCGTCTTGATCACGGACAACCCCCACCACATGTTGCACGACCTCCAAAATCGGTAACTGCGCCATCTCCATTAAATTTAAGCCAACGTTCTTAACAGAAGCAACCACACACTGCTACTTAGACACTCCACAAAATTATGATGCAAATTTAACTTCAAATTTTGATCAATTTTTTTAAAGGGGGTCAATAATGTTCTCCATTCTTCCCCTTCATAACTCAAATCCACAATCATTTGAATGTAGATGATTTGTCTTATCAAGAATAGAGTAGTTAAAGAGAAGTTTGTCCAAAAAAAGTCCAATGAAATCATGGATATAGATGAACTGGTTTCTAGCTTGGCAACTTATATTCGTTCGCTACGAGTTTAATAAATATTATTTACACCTGACCTATTGGTTTGTTGTTCATATTACTTCTTGTCCGCCCACTCGATAAACTCATTGACTAATTTTTTTTTAGAAGCCAAATTAAAATATATTTTTTTTAAAACTCTAAACTAAAACATATCGACTTGTTAGTGGGAACTCGATTGGTGCATATGCATATGACCTTAGAAGTATCACCCATGAGTCAAGTATTATTTCGTGCATATGCATGCATAGTTAGATTAATTTCAGACTAGTAATCATATTCTTAAAGAAAATAAAAGCTACTGGCCATATCATGTCTGGTGATGCAGAAACAAATAAACATTTCAAATTTAAAATTAAAATTAAAATTCGTTGAATGTGAACGCAACATGTAGTGATCAATCATCCATGTGCCAATCACAGCCGTGACATGATATAGTACGCGCAAACAACAGTTACGAGTAGATTTAGATTTAGGTCCCAAACACTTCCACATAAAAGTGCATTTTTTAGGGCTCAAATCAATTTTGTTTTCTTATCTATGTCGTTTTCTTTCATTTTTTCACATTTACACCAGCAACCCACATCACGTTTTTGCATTAACTAAAACCTACTTTTCTTTCTCTTTTTATCACCTAGTTAGATTAGTTAGGATTTAGTTTTTTCAAGAGTTTATCAAATTGGCTATATAAATTTTAATGTTCTACTACTTAATGTAATAATTCTCTTGTAAACAATATTGTTTCCATTTCATTTTTCGAATCAAGAATTTAATACTTTCACTCCAATTACTACTTTACTTAACATGGAATGGAAAAGTGATTCAAGATGTGTTTGGTTATGCCATAACATAATTCTATTTTTAATGAATTGATTTTGTAAAATCGACCATGGATAAAAGTCAATCGAAAGTAAAATGATTTAACAATAAATTTAAAGCCTAAATCGTTACAAAAATTAGTCTAAAATCAATTGTAGAAGTCAAAAAGCTATAAATTCTAGCTTCTACTATTATCAATTCTACAAAAGAAAATTAATTCTTAGTTAAATAATCCAAACATTATAAAGTCAATTCTACAACCTCTAAAATTAATTTTGAGCCCTTCCAACAATGAACCAACATACTACACAGAAAACAAAAGGAGCAACAGCATAAATAGAAAATATTGGCTTTCATTTCAAATTCATTAAATATATTGAATTAAGTTGCTTTAATTTCAATGACCTCTTCACCAAAACATTGAATTAAGTTGCTTTCATTTCAATTATAAAGATATTGATATATAAAGACAAGTTTAAATATTTTAATTGCCTTTAAATTCTTAAATAAATTAAAGTAAAACAAAATTTGTGAGTGACAAATACATTATATTAAATGAGTAGACGTGTGGAGATATCGTGAATCAAAAGATAAAATTAGTGATGTAGGTACTAACAATGACATACTATTTTTTTTTTTAACCTTCTGATTTCTAAAGATAATAAATCTTGTAATTTGAAGTTCGACCATAACATAAATATAACATGACCAAAAATTGTTTAACTCTCCAAACAATTTGAATACATTGTAACCGGTTTGCACTATACTATATCTATAGTCAACATTCATGTATATTTATAGTAATTAATAGCTTGTTAGTACAACTTTACAAGCATTGTCTATCATTAGAATAGGTTTTCTTCTTTTCGAAAGGGTCGTTAAAATAGGTTAGAAGCAAGAAAATGTAACACACTTGTATTATTTGTAATTAAAAAATAAATAATTGTTAATTATAAAGCAAAAATTAGTTTAGCTCGAAAAAGACGCAATTGACTAAAGGTGAAAGATATAAATTGGATTAAAAAATTCCGTATTAAATCGTACTTTATATTTACATGTAAACAAAAACAAAAGTATCATATGATTTTTTTTAGGGGATATATAATTTACTTGATCTTTACTTATTTATTTAAGAAAACCATAGTATAAAATTTAAGTTTACAAAATTCTTCTAGGCATAAGTTAGATTAAAATATACTATAACATTGGATGCTCATTGCGACTACTTAACTAATTTAATTCCAATCATCTGCGTTGAGAGACAAAGGCATCAAATTGTATATATACCTTCAGCCTTAAGGACAAAGCACGATGATGAAGAGGAAATTTTAAAGAAGAAACCAAAGAATGTCAGACTTAAAAAAGTGAGATGAATTAATCACCAAAAAACGCTGACGCCATAGGGTTAATATGAAATCGTACTAGATTAATTTCAATAAGCATAAAAATAAAATAAAAACCATGAAAAAAACGGTGTTAATTATCAACAGTGACCAGGGGGTGGCAAGGGGGAGCCACGACCACCCCATCTTAATTTTTTTTATACCTTGAAATTTGGCAGAATTAATTTGGTAGAATTGTAATTGATACCTTAATAAACTCACTTTTCTTGTCTAGTACACTTAACTTTGTTTCCTTTGCCATTTTAATCATTCTTGTTAATTACATATTGTTAAATTGAGAAACAAGATGGAACATGGGTATCTACCAGATAGTATGTCAGTTTGTATTGAAAGGGAAATCAGTACATGTATTAATTCCAAGTCAATTATTGATGATTTCAAGTCACTCGAAAAGCGTAAAGTATCACTTAAATATTTAATGATCAACTTTATATATCATGTAGTTTAAATTTTATTTTTAGTTTATTACAACTTAAATGTGTTGTATTCAATATGATTTATATATTTTACTTTTGATAGCGGCCACCCCAATTTTTTTTGTCTGGCTCCGCCGCTGATTATCAAGCTATAAAAGTACAAAATATGTCGAAAACTGAGTGAACCTGGTATGCTTAGTTTAGAAAATTTATGATTTAACTTTAAGTACAAAATATATATACAATAATAATAGTAATAGAAAAAGTATGACATATATTTACTTAAGTATGACAGACTAATAAATCTAAAAGACTTTTTTGGTGGCGGAAAGTCTAGATTTCTAGATTTTTTTAGTTAAATAGACTTTTAAAGAAATCACTAATCTATTTTATTTATCTGATCTTACATGAGCATGACATAGGCTAAGTGCATATGAACCCTACTGGTTGACTTGCCTAATTATTTCAAAAAAAGAATTCAAAGACCTTGAATATCTATCCTCCTTTTCCCGTGTTGAAAATATTGTGATGACTTAACTATGTAGTGCACCACAATGAATCAATTCAATCCAAAAACCACATATTAATCTTCAAGTCGAATGAATTGTGATCTCACGTAGTATGGTTGGGGTTTGTCCATGAGGTTTAGTTTAACCTAGCATCCTTGATTAACAATGTTTCAAATCTCACGTAAAAATATCAGTGTCACTTTAATTAATTCTAATAATAGTTTCCTTTATTCCAATCGTCTTTAAAAAGAAAGAATAGTATGGTTTAACCATTTAGTGGTTCTCTTCTATTAGGGTTTGACTTAATATAAATAAATGAAACAATGAAGATTGTAAACTTATACTAGGAGTGCTACTAGTTTTACTATATCAAGCTATCATTTGACTGAACTCAGTGATGTCGTGTCGTTATCGTCTATCCCAGGGATCCCTGCTATTAAATATACACCTAAATCCATAGATGTATTCAACAATGGTGATAGCAAAGGACAGAGATTATCCAATGCAATTATGAATTTGGTTGGAAGTAGTTTAATTCTCAATATATATTCCATGCATTTTTAATATGTAGGTCCTAATAATTAAAATGAATGAAAATAGCAATGATAGTAGTATATTGCTAGCTTCCTGTGCAGTACATTTTACCAAAAATGGCCTATATATGTTTTTACCTGTCATCTAGGTCGCTAACTTCTAAAATACTCCTAGTACTCTAAATATAAGCCTTATTTGAAAAACTATTTTATCTATAAATGTTAGTGTATTTTAAATTACTAGATATATAATTTATTTTTGTACAAAAAAAAATAGTTTTTGAGTGACTTTTAAAAAATCTAAAATATTCGGGCCAAAAGTTGGGAGTGCAAAAAGTGATTCTTTTATGATACTTCTTTTGAGTCATCATCATCCCCCCTTATGTGCTTAGCATGCATGCTTTTAGCCGATGCAATTAATGGACGAACCTTCAAAAATATAAAAATAACAGTCTTTTTTTTTAGGAAAATAATTACCCTCTCTTGATTATCCACTACAAATACTATTATTTTTTAGTTTAAAAGCTCACCGAAATAACGTGTATGAAAAATGATTTCTATATTCCCAAAATCTTTGAAATTCAATCAACTTATAGTCAGTATCTCCACTCCAAATAACACTGGCAATTAGCAAAAGCGAGTATTATGGATCTTTATTTATTTATTATATTTGTCTTTTAGATAAAGTTATTTATTTATTTATTTATTATAACGAGGTACACTATGGAATACTCATTTGATTTAAAAACTAATAATGGAAGTGCATTAGTGCAATCATTGGGAATGCATAGTCAATTGTTTATTTAAAATTAAAATGAAAGAGCAAAATTTGAATAGTAGTAGAAAATTAGATTCTTAATTAAAAAAATGGTTTGAGGTTAAAAGTCATCTAAATCACAAGATAAAAAAAAAACATAGGTTTTGGTTTGGTTTGGTTCGGTGGACTTTTAAAATAAAATTCAAACCAAACCAAAACAATGTGGTTTGGATTGGATCGGTTTGTGAGATTTTTATTAAGACAATACAATTTATGTTTTCAACATTAAAATCAAGTTAAAAACCTAAAACACAGCATATTTACAATAGTGTTTTAAATTTCTTTTTCATCTAACAATATTCCCAACAACATAAACCAAATTAAAAACGTGTGAAAAAAAAAATATTTTGTAAGAAATGCAAATACTAAAATTTTAACATTCTCTTTTTTTTTAAAAAAGCTAAATTAGTCCACCCAAATTAACACTAGGGGAATCGAACCTGAAACATTGAGGTGGAACACACTCTCAGATCCCCAAGCCAATAACACCAAGTCAACCTAGGTGGGTTAAATTTTAACGTTCTCTAAAAGTTCAAGTAACACATAAAAACATTTTTGAAATAATAAGTAAAGAAGAAATTTAACAAAAGAAAAAACATGTCATTTTATAAAAGTTTTCATTGAGTTTCTATAAATATTATCCTAGGTGACATGTTTAATTAGTGTTTTTCTTATATTGCGGTTTGTATGTAAAGATAAATTATTTTGTATCAGATGTTAGATTTGTCTCAACAAATATTTTCCAAATAACAATTTTTCATAATTTCTACTAACAGATAATTAAATATATTAAAAATCAAAATTATACAATAGAATGTATGAAATAATCAAATGTGATACAGTCAATTTAAGTATTGATTGATGATAGGTTTAAATAGTACAATCTATCTAATTAATTAAGACGATTAAAAAGAAAAACAGGAATGACAGTTGTTAATGGGCTTTGTATCGGTAGCTATTGCAGTACAATCAGATTTATTAGGGCTTTTGGTATTAGAAAATTGCTCTTCTCTCATCAAAAATTGCTCACTTTCAACTAAACTTTTCAAAATACTCTTCATATGACTTAACTCATACAGGTGTTAAACCTTGTGTGACTTAAGTCACGTTGGAATACAATTTACGTGACTTAAGTCACGTTCGGTTATGTTTCGAACATCAACGTGAGTTAACTCACGTTGGTGTCAAAACATTCCTTTTCCACCCGCGTGAGTTAACTCACACTGGTGTTCAGAACGTGATCGAACATACTTGAATCATGTAGGTTGTATTCCAACGTGACTTAAGTCACGATGGGTTTAACACCTGCGTGAATTAAGTCATGTGGGGATTTTGGCAAGTTTAGTTGGGAGTGAACAATTTTTAATGGTAATTGCTTTTTAAGCCCCCCCAAAATCTCCAAAGGCCCCTAAAATACCGAATTTGCCCTTTATACAACATATGTTAGATATATACTGAACTTGTTAGGGAAATAGCTACAGGATTCTCAATTACACAATCAGGTAGATATAATCCGGATTCGTTAGGGAGATAACTTCAGAATCGCGTGTTGCGGTAATTGCGGTGTTCAACAGCAGTTATTATATAAGACACGACAGTTATATAAGACAGAACACAATTTATCAACTCTTATTTCCTCTTTTGCACTCCACTTGAATTTTATTCTAAACTTTGCAATTTTCCACAAGGATCATACCAACAAACAGTGTTAACTTCACTCAATTGCAATCAATTAGCA
>Ga0228711_1003207_pt1 | contig 25398 bp, 15 predicted proteins | sample MedpolnodulmetaG_2_FD_177996 | JGI IMG/M metagenome (GOLD analysis project Ga0228711, IMG submission 177996) | Root nodule microbial communities from Medicago polymorpha collected in Santa Monica, California, United States - brown nodules | ecosystem: Host-associated > Plants > Roots > Nodule... | reverse complement strand
AGTCAAATGAACAAAAGTGAGTAAAAAATGAAATGATGTTTTTTATTATTCGGTAGGAGTGAAAATAAAAGAATATATATATATATATATATATATATATATATATATATATATATAAAATCTTTTCTTCTCCTACTTGATTGAGCGGTGATGTTGAAAAAGTGAGCTAAGATCCTCTCCATTTAAACTCTTCTCAATTTCTTTCATTTGGATAGACAAAGTCACAAAAATCTTGAAAATAATTAATGATAGTGAAACTCATTTAATAATAAGACCTACCACATATTTTGTGTGTCTATCTCTTTCATAATGGCAATCTCCATTTATTTATATAAATGAAGAGGATCTCAACTCTCAAAAAGTAACATGTGATCCAAACATGACTAATTTAATTTTTTTTTTATTGCTAAAATTCAATTTTAAGTCCTACACATGTTGACTATATGTAAAAGAACTGGTGGACACCTGTGCGTGTTCGCACAGATTAATATATTGTTGATTTACAAACATAATAATTATGGCAAAACAAAAGAAAGCAGGATTACATACAAAATACAATAAATAAATAAAAACAACACAAATGTAAAACAAAAACTATCTGAGTAATACATAACATTACATTCAACAGGGAAAAATCAGTGTATCACATCACATGTATTCAATCTTTTCATTCTAACAAAATGCTATCGTCCATCAAATAAGTAAATAAGATCAAGAAACAGGTGAACCATGTATGTCGATAGATTCCTCACCAACAATTACTTTGAGGCATTGTTGAAATAAATGAATCAAATATTTTGGAAGACTTCTTTTATAGACATAGTGGTTTAAATGTTGCAACCAAGCCAAAACTCAGGAATCTCGAGCCATCAACAATTAATATTCCTAAACCAATTCATCGTACATCTTAACATGTCTAAAGCCTCAACAATTAATTATAGTAAAATTTATAAGAGATGTAGTTAACATACCACATATTTTCTTATGATTGTGAGACATTTGGACGAAATAGAATTGTAGACAATATTAAAAACCTTAACTTAAAAGCAATGTTTTTCAAATAGATGTAGTTAAAAGATGTTGCATATATTTTTAACCTTTACTTGTAAACAATGTTTTATTATATATTTCATACTCGGAATAAACTCACTAAAACAATTTGTTATTAACAAAGTTTGACTCAGTTTATACATTTATGTTTAAAGTTTAGTTGTACAATTAAGTATTACCCGAAAGATCAAGTTTATAAAAGTCTAATTTTAGAGTCTATGTTAATTTAATTCACATACACAAGTCTATGATAATTTGCAATGCTTTAGCTTTTTTTGTGTAAACTTATGATTCACATACAAAAGTCTAATTTTAGAGTCTATGTTAATTTAATTCACGTATGAACACATGCTCTTACTTCACGTATATATAAAAATTAAAATTTGCAGGCTTTACAAAACTATGTTAATATGTTTATGTACATCAATTAAAATCAATCCTTGTGTTCCTTCACCATTACAATATAACGATGACATCAAAAACAACATCTCTTATGTCATCTTTCTTGAAATTACTTCACACAATTATTATTTTTTTTGAAAGAGTATTATCTCTCTTAATATCAACTCTTCTTTTTCTTCAAAATTCTTCAAAGTTCCAATTGCCAAAATTAGAAAATTAAAAAAAAAAATTGAATATTTCACATAACTGGATGAAATGTAATTGATTCACAATAACTTATACTAACAATAGGTTTTAATCTCATAATTTGAATGAACTATGCCAATATGAAATAACAGAATTCACAAAATGTATTTGATTCAAAATCACTTATACTAACAAAGGTTTTAATGACGTTCATTTGAATACTACTCCAATTCAATAACTAACTAAATCACATTAATTTGAATACTACTCTATTTTCATAACTAACTAAATATTGTCATATAACATACATCATGCAAGTAATGGAATTATGTTATTTACTTCTTTTTTATTAATGATATTTGATGTATGAAAATTATAAAAATAAAATTAACCATAAGTTATGAAATCACGTGTTCATGAAAACATAACATGCATCCAAGAAATAGAAGTTATGTTCAAGATATTTATTTTTTCTCACTCTAAAATTATTTCACCACCACAACTTTTTATCTTATCTAAACTATCATACATAAACGTCAAATTACTTTAACATTCAAATAATTAAAATAGTTACAGTGACATCCACAAGTCTTCATTTCATCTAAACTAGCATAGATAAACATCAAATTAATTTAAGATCCAAATTATTAAAATAGGAGCTATGCTATTTAGTGCGAATTATTTTTTCACGAATATTCATGACTGGCTTGTTACAATGTTTTTTAAACCGGCTTTCCATGTGTCTAGTTACTCTCCACTTAATTTTTTCTGCCAACACACATGTAGCAAGTACCAACCCTGTTCAGTGTCCATCTAAACAAAAACCAGAAGCAAACTCTCTCAATCTACTTCTTTTTTGTGCATATCATATAAACACACTCACATCAACCGAAGCTCTGAACATCTTAAATAATCATTACCAATTTTCTTGAAAAAGGTAAAAAAATTAGATAAGTACCTTAAATTATTAACAAGAAATACAAATAAATTACTGGCTCTCTATGTAAGGGAAAGTACCAAAAATATAATCTAATGAAAAAATTATGCATATTTTTCGATGTTTTCCAAACCAAGAGTAGAGATGTCAAAGAAAAGAGTAGAGAGAAAACTGGTGTTTTTTTAATACAAGAATGGTATTTTAAGAGAGAAAGGAGTCACATTTTTTAAAGAAAAAAAACATAGAGAAAAATGTTATATTGTTCAAAAATAGAGAAAAAGGTTATCCCCTGTTGCACACTTGTTCGTGATTTGGTCGTGAATATTTTTTCGGGATCTTTATCATTTTCCTTAAAATAGTTACAAAACTCATATATTGTCATATCTCTATAGAATCACAACTAAAAGACAAAATGTTAATCAACTATAAGAACTCATCGTCCAAAATTCTCTATCAGGCAACTAAAAGGAAATAACGGTTTTTCTAAAAAAAATTTTTACTTAACACTTGTTGCAAGCTGAAATCTTTGTAGACATGCTGCAATGACAGGGGTAGACCGCATTTATCACAAAGTGTTAGGAAAATTGTTGAGTCATGACGACCCTTACAAAAGCCAATTCAATTAACAAAAGGAATTAGATTAATTGGTTGTAAAACGGAAGATGAGGCAACTGATTAATCACAATTCTTTGTTAAAATAATCTTTCAATTTTTTTTGATAAAATAATATAATTACAAAAATGATACAAAGAATGAAAAACGATAAAAAAAAAAAAGTTAACTAAACAAAACCCGTTGCATGAGGTATATGGTGTGTTGTCCCTTCTATTTTGAGTATAAGGCAGTGAAATATTTTCCTTGCTTGAATCATGCTTAAACAAATCTATATAAGTGTATGTGGGAATACTGCAACAAATAAAAATCGTCAATTGAAGCAGATGAGCCAAAAAAAAATGATAGTATATTAATCCAAAACTCTTAGCCAAGAGTATTGAACTATTGACAAGCCACTCTAAAGTTGAATTGACTTACACCAATAATAGCAAAATGCATCAAAATGTTGTTAGATAAGTAATTAGAGTAATTTAGTACTTAGTCATATTCATTACCTATCACAGACAGATTTCATGAATTCAATTTTATAAATCGTAATCTACGATTAATCTTGCTTTGTGTAATGCATTTACCAGTTAATGTTGCTTTTTAGTACAAACTAATATTGTTTTATTTGAAAGTAAATGTATAAATGAGAGAGGGTATTTTATCACTAAATTACCCTAATTAAATATTGGTGTATTCATTATTACTATTTTGATGTTTTAGATTTGTTTTTTATAAAATAATAGAACGTAAATAAACACAAGATGCTACACTATTAATGTTAAGAGAAATGATATTTGAACAAATATTTTGTGGCAACTTTTTAACCACTTTCTTTCTCATACTCACATCATACTCTTATTCTCTCTCTTCCTTTTTCTCTCTCCATTATTTTTTACCATTGAAAATAGAGAAAAAAGAAGTTGTCACATAAGTTGTCTAAAATGAGTTGTTCAAATATCACTACTCTAATGTTAAACAAAGATGATGGTTCGTTAATTGTGAGGGGAGAGAGAAAATATTAAAATTACCAAAATACTCATTGCGTTTAGTGACTTTTAAAAAGAAAAATGTGAGTTTTTGATCCAAACATAAAATGTGTTCATTGCTAATACACATCTTCTAATTTTTGAATTGACGTGCATTAGCATTCCTCCCTATATATATTTATTCAACCATTATTGAATAATAATATCAAAGCAATTGATACTAATTTAAATTAATATTTTGGTCTAGATTTTCATATCTTTTATATTGAACTTTTGAATGTTTAAAAAATTAATATTAATTCATTTAAGGTTAAAAGAAAATATAAATTTTTATTAAAGGACTTTTTATAATGTTCAAAGCATTCATACAAAAAGCCATTAAAATATTTTCAAGTTTAAAAATAATTAAACAAATTTGTATTTAACAAGATTGAAATTGTGTGCTTAAAAAAATTATAGGACACGAACATGTATTTTTTTTTGGTTAGGAGGACAAAATAATATATATATATTTAAAGGGGAGAAAATGATTTCACATTAAAAGAAATAACCAAACCAAAATTAACAATAAGATACGCACGAATATATATACCATAATAATAATAGTATAAGAAATCATGTTTTTCTTTTAATGGTAAATAATATATTAAATAAATAAGTAGAATGTACTCCAACCAAATACATAAACATTCAAGAAATAAGACTAAAGAGGCAAAAGAAAAGGACAAAAGATGTCCAAAAAAGAAAAACAAACATGCAATTATAATAATAATATTACAAATGAAATGAAAACAACAATGGAGTAAACAAAGCCACAAATAGTCAACATAAGATGAAAGAAGCAACCAATAGAAGCTTGACGAAAAGGGCACATAATAATCCTACAACCAAAAGTGAAGTCTCATGTTTACGATCTCAATGACGCCGGCGGTGAAAGGCTCTAAGAAAAGTGTTTCTGATTTTTCATCCATAATGACAAAAGAATCGGACAACTCTCTCAAAGAGTTTAGCAACTTGACGAAGTTTTCATATCATTAACCAAACAAATCCATACAAAATAAGCAGACCAACACACATCATGTCTCAAAAGTGTAGGCAGCAACTGTTAAGCATACAAATAACACCTTTACAAGTGTTGCATAACATCATATGGCCCTTGCAGCAAATATGGGACATGTCATAAAGATCACATTCCATACGAAAAATGGAATAATAAAAATGACAAAAAGACTATTGCAACTAACAACTTATTTTCTATTGAATATGACATTGAAAAAAATAAACCATGGTTTCCTAAATGACCTAAAAGCCCATGAAACCTAACATGGCAATATGATATTGGCCTAAAATACCCTCTCTCCCTAACACTTGATTGTTCCCATTTCCATTTTGATTCATTTCTATTCTATGAAAGAAGTGTAGAGAAACGAAATGTTTTTATGAAGTTAACATACCACATATTTTCTTATGATTGTGAGACATTTAGACGAAATAGAATTATAGTCAATATTAAAAGAATTAACTTAAAAACAATGTTTGAATATATTTTTAACATTTACTTATAAGCAATTTTTTTTTTATAGATTTCATATTCAGAATAAACTCACTAAAACAATATATTATTAACAAAGTTTTAACTCAATGTATACATTTATGTTTAAACTTTAGTTGTATAATTAAGTATTACTCGAGAGATCAAGTTTATAAATTTGATCATAAAATGTTTATAAATTATTTCACATCCTTTAAAAAATGATAATTTGCAATGCTTTAGTTTTTTATTTAAAACTTATGATTCACATACAAAAGTATAATTTTAGAGCCTATGTTAATTTAATTCACGTATGAACACATGATCTTACTTCACGTAGTCATTCAAATTAATTTAACATCCAAATCATAAAAATAGTTACAGTGGCATCCACAACTATTCATTTCATCTTAACTAAAATAGATAAACATCAAATTAATTTTAGATCCAAATTATTAAAATAGATACAAAACTCACATATTGTCATGTCTCTATAGAATCACAACTCAAAGGCAAAATGTTAATACTATAAGAACTCATCATCCACAATCCTCTATTAGACAACTAAAATAAAAGAAATGTTTTTCCAAAAATAATTTCACTTTACACCATATCAATTAACTCCACCAAATTGGGGAAGGTGTGCTTCAATTTGTTGCAACCCTTGTAGACATGTTGCAATGACAGGAATACAATGTGTTTACCGCAATTTATTTGAAAAAATGTTGAGTCGTGATGACCCTTACAAAGTCAATTCGATTAATAAAAGCTACGATTTCATTGGCGCCGACGGTAAGTGATTGCTTCAAAAGTGTATGCAGCAACCGTTAAATATACAGATAACACATTTATAAGTGTTGCATAAAATCATATGGCCCTTGCAGCAAATATGGAACATGTCATAAATATCACATCACATAGGAAAAATGGAATAAAAATAACAAAAAGACTCTCGGGACTAACAACTTATTTTCTACTGAATATGACATTGAAAAAATAAACCATGGGTTTCCTAAAGGACCTAAAAGCTCACCGATGAAACCTAACATGGCAAGAGGAAATTGGCCTAGAAAATCCCGCTCTCTTCCTAACACTTGATTGTTCTCATTTTCATTTTGATTCATTTCTATTCTATAAAAGAAAGAAGTGTAGAGAAAAGAAATGTTTTATGAAGTTAACATACCACATATTCTTATGATTGTGAGACATTTAGACGAAATAGAATTGTAGTCAATATTAAAAGACAACTTAAAATCAATGTTTTTTATAGATTTCATACTCAGAATAAACTCACTAAAACAATATGTTGTTAACAAAGTTTTAACTCAATGTATACATTTATGTTTAAAGTTTAGTTGTACAATTAAGTATTACTCGAGAGATCAAGTCTATAAATTTGATCATAAAATGTTTATAAATTATTCAATATCCTTTAAAAAAAATGATAATTTGCAATGCTTTAGTTTTTTTTAAAAAACTTATGATTCACATACAAAGTATAATTTTAGAGCCTATGTTAATTTAATTTACGTATGAACACATGATCTTACTTCACGTAGTCATTCAAATTAATTTAACATCCAGATCATTAAAATAGTTACAGTGGCATCCACAACTATTCATTTCATCTAAACTAAAATAGATAAACATCAAATTAATTTAAGATCCAAATTGTTAAAATAGTTACAAAACTCACATATTGTCATGTCTCTGCAAAATCAATATTAAAATGCAAAATGTTAATACTATAAGAACTCATCATCCACAATCCTCTATTAGACAACTAAAATGAAAGAAATGTTTTTCCAAAAATAATTTCACTTTACACCATATTAGTTAACTCCACCAAATTGGGCAAGTTGTGCCTCAATCTGTTGCAACCCTTGTAGACATGTTACAATGACAGGGATACAATTTATTTACCACAAATTGTTTTGAAAAAATATTGAGTCGTGATGACCTTTACAAAGTCAATTTGATTAACAAAAGTAACTTGATTAACGGGTCGTAAGATGGAGGATGAGGCAACTGATTAATCACAGTTCTTTGCACGTAATGGTTAATTGATAAATGATCATGATGAAAAAACGACACTGGTGGTATTGTTCTATTTTCAATGATAATTCATGATGGGTGTACACTTTGAAGTAGATTGTCTTAGATCTCTATTCGCCTTCACTTCGAGTGCATTGACAGAATGCCCCTAAAAGATAAAAAAAAAATTGCGGATCTAATTTAATAGTCTGAATATTGTCGATGCCATGGATAGACATTGCAACATGAAGGGTATTGAAATTGTTAATGATGTGATGGACATATGAAAGAATACCAAGCCATAACTTTAACCGAACATAAAACTGAAACAAAAAACGAGAAGAACGTAATATTAACAATAAAAAAAGAGAAAATGATTTATGCTAAATGATAAAATTACAAATTTGGATATTTTATAGTTGCATCCTTTACGATTTGAGTTCAATTATAAGTTAGAAAGATTCAATTTTGATTAAAGAAACAAAGAAATTTCAAAAGCTTAAAAAACAAGAGATTAAAGAACCCAATGACATGCACGAGACATGGTTTCAAAAGACTCAATCATATACACGATTTGAGATTATATCAATCCTATGAGTTGTTACATATGTTACAACATGTTATAATTGTATTAAAAATTTTAGAGTTTACAACATCTTCATTTGCTCAACAAAAAAAAATTAACAGAAATTTTTTGATAGAAGCTATTGAGTTATTGTGATGGAGACGTTCCCTCTTTTACTAATTTTTTTTTATTCATTTCTTCATATATGTAGAATTTCTCTGTGCTAGATACCACAACAAAAAGAAAACATCAATTCAAAGAGAAAAATCTCTAAAGCATGAAATCTTTTTTCTAATAATACCACACCTCCGTCACAACAACACAATAGCTTGGTTAGGGTCAACTGTTGCATTACCTGATTTGGCTTAGACTGTTTGTTTCAAATTTTGAATTTAATTTCACCATCTAATGACACATTCACTGCGAATGTAAGGTAAACATGGGTCTGAGAGATTAATTACTAAAAACATAATGTTAAATCACGATGTAATTAATTCATAAAGATTCAAAGAAGTCTTTGCTAACAAACAATTGAACATAGAATAAAAGGATCAAATTAAAACGAGTCGGCTAGCATAAACAATGCAAAGCACGACATTATTTAATGTAATAAAAACCAAAGATAGTATTTGACTTTATTTTGGTATAAACCAACTCAAAATCACAAACCGGTAGAGCTTGCTCATAACATATCATGTTAAAATACAACAGTTACAAATTCTCAAACCAATAGGCTAATACTACTATCGTCTTTAACATTATCATTCCTAAATTCATTCATGGTACATCCTAACATGTCTAAAGCCTCAATGATTAATTATAGTAAAATTTATAAGAGATGTAGTTAGCACACCACATATTTTCTTATGAGTGTGAGACATTTAGACCAAATAGAATTGCAGACAATATTAAAAGCCTAAACTTAAAAGGCAACGTTTTCAATTAGAAGTAGTTTTTTCTTTAACAATTCAATTAGATGTAGCTAAAAGATGTTGCATATATTTTTTTTTCAAAAAAAAAGAAGTTGTTGCCTGTAATTTTAACCTTTACTTGTAAGCAATGTGTTTTTTTTATATAGATTTCATACTTAGAATAAACTCACTATAACAATTTGTTATTAACAAAGTTTTAACTCAGTTTATACATTTATGTTTAAAGTTTAGTTGTATAATTATGTATATACTTAAGAGATTAAGTTTATAAATTTGGGTAGATGGACATCAAATCTGCACAAAATACTGAAATACATGCAAAAACTTGCACATAAGAAAGAAGAGATTGTTGGAACAAAATGTGTTTAACATTACCCTTTGAGTTTTGATGATAACAAGGTATTAAAAAATGTCAATTGGATATGCTAATATTTATTCAAGTGTGCAGGACCATAGACAAAAATTTGAGTGTCTTTAAATAAAGCATAGGTTCTTAAGAACAAATGAGAGCAATGGAATCTACAAAAAGGAAGCTTAAGTTGCAAGAATGCATATGAAGAAAAGAGGTTCTGAAGACACGAGGTTCTGAAGATCATCAGAAGCTGACGTCATCAGAGTCACTCTCAGAAGTTGAAGACTACCAGAAGCTGACGTCATCAGAAGCTGAAGATCATCAAAAGCTAAAAGACTGAAAGCTTCAATGTTTGTCAAGAGCTGTTATTATCATGCCTATCATTGTAGAAAGTGTAGAAGCCTGGAGCAACAGCTATTTCAGAAGAATTGAAAGGCATCGGATGTTTATTCTTTGGAGAGCATTGGAAAAGGACAATAGTACAATTGTACAACCACTATCTCCACTACTCTGTTTTGTGTCTGCAATATTACAAGAACAACAGTTGTGACTACGCTGGTATTCCTCTATACTTGGAATGGATTTGAAATTGTTCCTTCTTAGGACAATAACCAAATCAAGCAACAGATCATTGGTGATTTGATCAAGCTTCTACAACGACTCTAATTTGATGTGCTGGCATGTTACCAACATATCTCTCGCACCTCTATATAAAGGAGTGAAGACCTGCTGTTTATGAAGTTAAGACTCACACAATTTTATAATAGCCAAACATTTGCCAAAATTGTTTCACATCAGAATTCACTTAGAATTTCTTAACAACATTCATATCTTAGAAATTCTAGAGTCTTAAGAGTCGTATCTGATTTGTATTGTGAACACCACTGATTGTATATCAAGTGTTCAACCTCAAACAATTTTCTTTGTAATTCTGTTTGAATAGAAGTCTCTTGCAGCTGTGCTTGAGCATAGGAAGTCTCTTGCAGTTGTGCTTGAGCAATAGGAAATCTCTTGCAGCTGTGCTTGAGTTAGTTTGAAGTCTCTTGCTAGTTTGAGCAGTGAGCAGTTGTAATTAGATATTGCTTATTTTTAGTGAATTCTCCTTGGAAGTGCAAGGGAGAGTGGACTACTTCCGAATTGTGGAAGGAACCAGTATAAATTGTGTCGTGTCTTTCCTCTCTCTCTCTCTACTTATCCGCTGCAACTAGACTCTGATCACTGCTTCAGAAGCTGAACTCTATCAGGTTCTGAACAATGAATTCAGTTTTAGGAAAAGAAAAAGAAACCACAATTCAACCCCCCTTCTTGTGTTTTTCTCACCTTCAGATACACCCACTCATATTTTATTGTCAAGCTTTTAAAATCATTCATCAAAATGATCACATCAAGCAAAAGATAATGAAACACCAATCAAATCTAATAATTGTTAAGTACACAAACATTTTATCAAACACCTACAATGCATTTTATCCCCTTGCTAACTTGAGCCCCACTAAACTATCCACCTTCACAATTTCAAGGTGTTTAACACCTAAAAGTTAATAATAACACTTACATATGAAGTTGTCACAACACCAAGAAAAACATCCTATACCAACTTCAACATCACCTAAATGAATCTATATCTTTCGTTTTGTTTTGTTTGTAACATACATCATGTTAAACATTAATAGATTGAATTCAACAAACAAAAACATGAATAAACTGATATTAGATGCAATCATAAAATAGAGCAAAAATGAATTTGCATTTTAATCACTAGAATATATCTACACACATGACATGGTTTCTTAGTAAAAACTATAGAAATGACAACAACCCCCATCAACCCTTACTATTCCAATATATTTTCATCACACTCTCATAAATTTCAGCCACAATCCGCTACTACATCTTCATCCCCTAAATACGAAGATCCATAAACAATAAACAAATTAGAACAAGAAAGAGTTACAAAAATGCAATAAATGTATGTCGTTTAGAAGATTTAAATTTTGTATGTATGTCGTTCATTAGCATGAATTGTTTCATGAAGAACTGTTGTTTAGAAGATTTAAATTTTTAATTTGTTCATTTAAATTTTCGGCTCCCTTGACCTTTTTTCCAATTTTCCGTTGCTTTTGGAGTTCAAAACAAAGATCTAGAAATTTAGATTTTTGACTATCTCATAAGTCTCTATTAAGAGATGACTTTTTTATCGTGGTTAGTTTGTACTAATTTTTTAGTGACAATGCTCAGTGAACGTAAGCTTGTTTGATAACTGCACAAGAAAGTAATCCCTCCCGTCTTTTAATATAGGAGTAGTTTACAAAAATCACGAGTATTAAAAAAAGTTGTTGAAGTAATAAATTTATTTGAAACGTGTGCAACTATTACTAAATTGTCATTTATGCATAAATGTATTCAATGTTGATTTTTCATATTCCAAGATAATTGATAGTATTAATAAGGGGTATAGTTGAAAAAAGAATAACGAATACATCTAAGAATTTGTAGAAAGTATTATATTCATGGACAAACATTTTTTTTAAAGAGTCTTATAATTAGGAACAGAGGAAATATTTAATTATGCATTCATCCTTTATTTGATTAAAATACATTGGGATCTCAATCTACTAAAATTCAAGGGTTGACATCTATGGATAACCGCCTACAATCAAGGTTTTGTTGTACCTATGTTATCAACTTTGATTCAGTCACTAAGAAACGATTGATCCTCATATGAGAGGGAGATCACAATGAATGAAGAGAGAAAATTGTGTCTAGTGTTTGTGTTTGGGAGGGATAGAGAGAAAGTAGATGAAAATAAATTAAGCATTCTCAATGAAGGAAGACAAAAAGTATGAAAAAGAAGAAGGAAAAGAGAAATTGAATACTCCGGTTAGTATTTATTTGGATGTGCGTTTACACCGCAATTTTGATGTGGTTTTATGAAGCTGAAAATCTCAACTTCTACTGTACATCTACAACCACTTCTACCGTGAAAACAAACAAAGCATTAGTAAAACATGTTATACTAAAGACTTAATGTATATTAAATGAATTGAATACTAAAAAGAAATAAGAATAAATTTTGTATTGAAAATATAAATAATTAAACATTGGATAATGTTATCCAATTTCCCGGGACACTGGTAAAGGAGCAATAAATTAGTGGATCTCACTTGTTTTACCTCAATTTAAATGATATACAAGTAAACTAATCAAAATAACAAAAGGTCAATGCTCTTTAAAATACACAGTCATAAAAGACCCGTCATTCTCTTTCTAGCTTCACAATTTCTTAAAATAATATCTCTGCCACCATTTTTCTACGAGTTCCTCTTTTACACTTTTTTTACATGGCTTGAGTTCTCTGACACTTTTTTTTCTACTGGTACTGCTTTTATTTATTTTTGTACGCTCTTTCTTTTATATTTTTTTGGACTATATTAATCGGATATGTTATTAATTATCCATAGGTTTTCCGTGAATTTGTTTGAAAGAAAAAAATGATACAAAAAAGATTCACAAAAACAAAAATTTGCTTGAGTCAAATTCATAGGAAGAAATTTTTTTGTTAAGAAACGAAGGATACAGAGATGTAATGGGACAATTCCTGAAATTGAAATCACAAGAAAAAGAATGGAAATGATATGTAAAGGAAAGAAAATTTGACAGAGCATTAAATACAAGTTTTTACTATTTAATGGATGTGTATTTAATTGAGAAATAAGTCAACTATTTAATTGAAGTTAAAACAAGTATGATACATTAATTTATTGTTCCTTAACCAGGGTTAGCAGCAGCCTTAATCATTTACAACATTAAATACACAAGTTATGATTGAAAAATTATTTCCTTATGATTGGTCCAATAAAAATTAATTTGAAATAATTTAACTTATGAGAAAATTAATTAAAATTTAGTGAAAAAATTTCAACCAACCACAACTTACTTTTTATCACTGCTAATCAATATTAAAACTAAGAGACAATCAATTTTGATATATTATTACAACAAATAGACATGATAATTTTTTTAGCAAAATTTATTTATCCCATGACACAACAACCATATCGTTCCCCCTCCAGTGTGTATAGATCCTCTCCATTGAATGGGAGGAAAAAGAAGCTATTAGTCGACCCCACTTGTAGACAGTGTCATACTCATACTATACTTGTGTTTGAGGTAAGATTTGATGAAGGGATCCAATTCTCCATCCATAACAGAGGTGATATCTGGTGTTTCATGCCCTGTTCTTACATCCTTTACTAGTTTGTATGGATGGAAGACATAATTTCTTATTTGCTGTCCCCATTCAGCCTTCACTACGTCCCCTCGAATCTGTTTAAATTCAGTTGCACGTTGCTCTTCAGCTATCACCAACAGCTTCGCTTTCAAACGACTTAAAGCTTTTATCTTATTTGCTAGCTGGGATCTCTCCTCTGCACAAGCACAATTGCAGTTTAGAGTTAAAACTTATAATTAAAAGTATAGATAACCAAATTAGATCCATACTAACACAAAAGAAGTGGCTCTCAAAATTTTATCACAAAAGTGAATTTAAACAGAAGCAACGATAACACTCTACAAATGATTAGAGTAGTGACGGTGGCAGTTGCAATAATTATAGTATTGGTTTCTAATCATAGTAAGAAGAAAATAACATATGTAACGAACATAACAGAGACCTGTAGAGAAGGTCAATAAATCACACTTCAAATTGATTTGATAAGGTTATGAAGAGAGAGATAGTCAATAACTGAGTGAAGCCTCCCTTTCAAAATAATGTAAACAGAGCAAAGGAGAAAGAAGAACCTGTGCAGCGAAGAGTGACACCAGTTGGGATATGTGTAATTCGTACGGCAGTTTCAACCTTGTTCACATTCTGGCCTCCTTTTCCACCTGCTCTTGAAAAACTAATCTCCAGGTCCTCTTCAGGAATTTCAACATTCAGAGATTCTTCTGGAAGAAGAGGCATGACTTCAACACCAGAAAAGCTTGTCTGTTCAAATATTCAAATATTGGAGTTCAAAATAAATATTGTACATTTGTAATCAAAGGCATATGACTAAGCACATTCAAAGGAATTTTTTTTCTTCATAAATGGACATCATTGTTATTGCAGTCTACAGCAGCACTTTCATTGGGTTTTTTTGGGAACTGATCAAGCAATCTGACATTCAGCTAGCAAAAAAAGTCGGTTGTTACCTGACGAAGACCTTTGGAATTAAAAGGGGATTGTCGAACAATGCGATGTGTTCCTTTCTCCCCAGACAAATACCCATACGCATAACGGCCTTCAACTTCGATGGTGGCAGATTTAATTCCAGCTTCTTCTCCAAGAGATTTCTCAACCACTCTGGTTTTGTATCTCTGTTTCTCACCCCATCTCACATACATCCTAAGAAGCATGTCCGCCCAGTCCTGCACTGGAAATAGTAAGTTGAAATTGAATACTCAGCATCACCACAAAGTACTCATTCCAAGAAAAACGCAAATAGAAAAAATAACTCAAAAGATTGATAAGTTGCAACTTCTCAGACTACACAGTGCGGGCTCTCTATATTATTATTTGAGAAAGGAAAAAAAAACAGCATAGCAAGGTTCAAAGATGACTATTTTTTAGAAATGGCAGAATATTGAATGCTTAACAAACTCATTCCCACATACTACAAGTGCACTCATCCCGATTTAAATGCTTGTGACAGTTACTTGTCAGTACACATGTGGCTATGAACAAATTTCAGAAAGCCTGGAGAAGTTTAAAAATGTTGAGACAGAGAGGTGACATATAGCTGCATTAATTTTTACTCAGGATGCAAAAAAGAAGATAAATTCTAGCTTTTCCTGGCATACAACTTACAAGTTCCTCCGTTCTACCTGTATAATATATCAGACAATAAATTTTTTACCTCTAGAGCTAGGAATGAAAAAACAAGTTCATTATGGTAACACCTGTACATGGATAGCTATTTACCTGTGCATCAGTACCTCCCGCACCTGCTGTAATAGAGATAACAGCACCTTCTTTGTCGTAAGGACCAGAAAGAAGTTGAGTCAGCTCAAACCGATCAATTGACTTATTCAGTTCTTTAATTAGACTAGAAGCTTCTTCATAAAGCCCTTTATCAACGGATTCCATTTCCTCCGTCAGCATAACTATTGTTTCTGCATCCTCAACCTACATTCATTGTAATGAAGGCCATAGTGGCACATGATTAGATTGGTACAAGTGAAGAAGTGGAGACACTCAACACAACACGAGTCCTTAAAAGAGAAATAGATTTGTTGTACACCGTGGAAGCATCGTGAACATTGATAGCCATGTTTATAAGTCTGCGGGTGGCTATTTTCATTTTGGCTTTTATCATTTTTTTATCTTTCTTGCACTTAATTAGCAGGAGATAAATAACTTCTGTGTCAATTTTACAAAATTACCTTCATTAGTTTTTGTTTCTAAATCTTTACGGTCAGTTCTTAAGGCCTTTAAAAGTTAACAATGAAACTTGAAATCCCATTTATTTATTAGTATAGATATTACTGCATGTCGGTCGGTCTTCATGTAATTGTTCCTAAAATATTCAGAATTATATCTAACCTGAGTTTTGTACTCATTGAGCAATTTTATCTTATCTTTGACATCAGCCAATGTCGAAAGAGTCTGTTGAGCTTTGGCTCGGTCGTCCCAAAAGGAGCTACAAGATGCTTCCTCTTCCAACTTGGCAAGTTCTTGCTCCAATAATTGTAGACCAGATGATTCTCTAATCTCTTTGACACGCTGTGATGCAATTTCAACATCCTTCCTCAGAGAATAAAAATCTGCAACACAATGCCGAGTGATACTTCAAAACAAACTAATCCGGAATTGATTTTAGCGACTATCCTCTAATTAATTCACGCCATACATTATGATGCAGTATATGCTTATACAAAAGGAAGAGAGAAGCAAGAAAGTACCAAATGACTTAAATCTAAAGAAGTCCTCGTGATAACACCAATGTGCAAATCTACTTATTCAATTAGAAAATAAATGGCAATCATTTGGAATAGAAAAAAATTACAAACAACAAAATGTTAATAAGATACTGCCCTGTAGTCACTCGGTGTTGTGGCCTATATCATTCCTTAAGGGTGTGTTTGGAAGGAGGATTTAGGAGGCAAAGTGAAGGGAGTGCTTACTTCTTTTTTTTTTTAAATTACGGACACTATAAAATGTTTTATAGAAAATTGAAATAATAACATATAATACTTCAATCACACTTTATTTATTTAAAAAAAAAAACATTTTATATCATTCGTGATTTAAAAAAGAAAAGTAAGTCCTCCCTTCCATTCCCCTCCTAAACTCAATCCAAACACACCCTTAAGTGCTTCCCCATAGTTGGGGAAAAAAAAAGTTGATACAAAAAAACATTTGGTAACTGATGAGTGCATATTCCAGTCACGACGACTTATTTTAAAGCTGAAAGTCAAGGGCTGCTTTAAATTATGCACATCAGACTCCCTACAAGGGTTTTACATGCACGTGCACTGAGTGCGAATCTGTCAATCATGGTAAAAACACACACTGTCTTGTTCAAAATCTGCTATACAAGAGTGATATGGCGCTACTACAGCTGCTATTTTAAAATGCTATAAAAGAGTTCCATAGCGCTACCATAGCTGCTATTTTAAAATGCTGCAGCGCAATTTAACAACACTAAGTGGGGGTAACATTTACATTATTATTACATAAAATTCAGTAAGTCAAGAAGTCAGCTGACCAAGTTTTCAAGGGATTTGGGTTGTTAGCAGCTGTAAAACCTACTACATACAATCTTAACCGTAAAACAAACTGAATATGAATTAAAGACTTAAAATTACATGAGAGCCGGTTACTTCGAAACTACTGTGGTTCCATTTCCACTTCAAAACACAAGGATTCTACAATTGACCTATAATTGGAGTGAGTAACATACATCACTGGTTATGGCTATGATTGGTGTATGAATGAAAATGTGACATGATTTTGTCTAAATTATACAAAAATATTTCAACTAATGTACTTATAGCATTAAAAAATTAATCTCATTCATTCATAAGTAGTTACCTTGAAGTGCGGAATCACTTGTGTGAGTACCCTCCTCCCCTTCCCCAAGGCTGCTCAATTGATTCTCTGGCGTCGCAAACAGAACTACTGTGAAAGCCATTAATACAAAAAATATATTATGAAATTAAGATTATAGAAAAAATTACAAAAAAAAAAAGAAGTAAATATTAGAATCGAAACAGGTAATGAATATGAGAATTGAAAATAAATAGAATAGAAAGAGTACCAGGTGATAGAGGAAAAGGAGAAGGACGATGAGAGAGAGTGGTGGTGCGGAAAGATAAGAAAGGAAAATGTGGCGAAGAGGGAAATTGTGGAAAAGACCTAAAGGTTTTGGCGGTTACAGTGGTGTAGTAGCAGGACAGAGGGTGTGAAACAACCTCCATGCCTTAATCGAATCGCTTCAAACTGAAAGAAACGTTCCTGCGTGCGTAAGTTATTTTGTTCCGGATATGGTTAGTGGTTACGCGGTCTAAGGTTGTCTTATGTAAAAAGGTTGTTTGGGGGAATGGATTCTCTCCTGTGAGTTTTCCTCCTGTTTTCTCCAGTGAGTTGATCTCAACCATTCATTTGTTTTAATGACACATCAATGGCTATTAATGAAAATAATTAAATCAGGCAGCTTTTGTCTTCTTCCCTTCTTTCCTTCTCACGAGATTACAAACCATCTTCCTCAATCACAACTCACAAACCCATTTCAAGTTTCAACCCATTAGATTCCAATTGATGTGTGAAAATCAAAAACTAAACTAAAGCAAACAGAGGAAACGAAAATTAAACTAAAATGAAAAAGAAGAATTGTAAGTAGAGGTATAGACAAACAATGGAAATCAATTTTCCAGCAATAAATTTTCCTAAAAACTAAAGCCAAATTCTTTATGAAACTCATAAATTGAATCTCCTCTCACTTGGTGTTGTGCTCTCTCTTAATCAAGAAAACAATAAAACTCAAATTAATTTTTTGAAGGTTGATGAGTTTTCTCCTTTAATTTGCTGAAGAAAGGTAGATGAAAAATGGAAAAGGAAGGAAGAACACCACCACTGATGTGGTGCACCGCCTCTCTACTCCACCTGCTGTCTGTCGTCCGTCGAGATGGGTTTGTGGGGGAGGAAGTGGTCTCACTCACGAGGAAGGGAGGAAAGGGAAAAAGAAAAGTCACGTGAGTTAACTCTTTTTAATAATAGCCATTGATTTGTCACTAAAATAAATAAATGGCTCAGATTAGCTCAGAGGAGAAAACTGGAGGAAAATTCATGGGAGAGAATCCATTCCCGTTGTTTGGAACCTTATAAAATAAAAGTAATTTTGATATTTAATAATCTAATGATTAAATTTAGATATCATAATCTATTTTGTTTATTGTAATAAAAATCATTTCTTGATAAAAAAATAATTTCATTTGTTTTAATCCAACGATATAAAACAAGCTTTTTGTTACAAAATTGTCCACTTATCTTCTCACTCCTAAAAAAGATTTTTTGTTCTAAAATAAAATTGCATGAATCTTTTGATAATTATCTTCCTGTCGAATTTTGTCAAAAATAAAAAATAATTATCTTCCGTCCAACAAAAGTTAATTATTTATTTTTGACTTTACTTATTTTATGTTCTCACGAGTGCATCCTCCGTCGTGCAAAGTCCATCTCGTGAAATATAGGTTGCATATTGAAATATAGCTGTCAAATTCAATGTAACATTTGATAAGATAAAATTATAGGTTAATGATATGTGTTGGTCTGCTTATTTTGTATGGATTTGTTTGGTTGATGATATGAAAACTTCGTCAAGTTACCAAAACTCTTCTTAGAGCCTTTCACCGCCGGCGTCATTGAAATCGTAAACATGAGACTTCACTTTTGGATTGTAGGACTATTATGTGCCTTTTTCGTCAAGCTCCTATTGATTGCTTCTTTCATCTTATGTTGGCTATTTGTGGCTGTGTTGACTCCATTGTTGTTTTCCTTTCATTTGTATTATTATTATTATTATTATAATTGTATGTTTGTTTTTATTTGTTGGACATTTTTTGTCCTTTTCTTTTGCCTCTTTGATCTTGTTTCTTGAATGTTTATGTATTTGGTTGGAGTACCTTCTACTTATTTATCTAATATATTATTTACCATTAAAAGAAAAACGTGACTTCTTATACTATTATTATTATGGTATATATATTCGTGCATATCTTATTGATAATTTTGGTTTGGTTATTTCTTTTAATGTTAAATCATTTTTTCCCCTTTAAAATTCAATGTAACATTTGAGTTTATACATAAAAACATTTGAGTTTCATGGAAACTGAAGTTACAAATACCACTCAAAATACATCTGCCAGTGCCTCCAGAATTCCAGCACAACTGTGTTTATACATAAAAACTAAAGCATAGTGGGTAAGTGCAATTCTGACAATGTAAGTTTGATTCAAAACCTCATTACTTTGATATTGCTTCTTTGAAATTTCCCAGTTTGCTCCATATGGACAACAGAAATCAATGTCTGCATGTAAAATTATAGTCATTTTAGCTTTCTCCAAGAATAATATTATGCAAATTAAGCATACAAACAGTTCACAAAGATTGTTTAGGCCATAAGTTGTGCTTAGAGAACTAAAAGCCATAATTGATAATTAAAATCATAATATTCATTTTGCAAGGCCTAAAACCTCCTAATCATTGACAACCCATTGGCATCCTACACAATAAGAGATAGACTTTAAAGTTTGCTAAGTTGATTCTCATTTAATCTGTGTAAGTTAGTTTTTAGATGACCTACAAAAGAAAATAAATAATAAATCCCTTCAAAAAACATATGATTTTTTTTTAAGGGATAGATATTTGATGTAGACTTAAAATCTTCACTGTTATAGCAAAAAGTCAAAAAGTAAACACAAATAATCAGTCAAACAAACTAAGTCATATCATTCCTCAAAAAATAAACTAAGTCCTACCAATCAATAAAAAAAAATGGGAATAGCAAAAACATTAGTAAATCAACAAAACCAAAGAGTTAGAATGCATAATTCCATAGCATTGTGTTATGTAAATGAATAGGATTTGTCAAAGTTTTAAGTTTTCACTTTGATATTATATTTTAATTTGTTTAAGAACATGCAAACCAATCAAAATAAAGTGCCCTCTAACATCATACTCTTAAACTAAGAGTATTCCACTAAGAGTTTGATAATGTTCTTAACTGAGATATTCTAATTAAGGTCAATGTTCCACTAATATTGCAAAAAGTAAAAAGTAAATACAAATAATCAGCTAAACAAAAAAGTCAAATCATTCCTAAAAAAAACCAAGTCATACCAATCAATAAAAAAACCGGAATAGCAAAAACATGAGTGAATCAACAATACCAAAACAGTTGGAATGGTATTTTGTTATGTAAATGGATCTGATTTGTCTAAGTTTTAAGTTTTCACTTTTATATTTTGTTTTAAATTTTTTAGAAATATGCAAACCAATCAAAATAAAGTGCACTCTAACATCATATTCTTAAATTAAAAGTATTCCACCAAGAGTTTGATAATCTTCTTAACTGAGATATTCTAATTAAGGTCAATGTTCCAATAGTGTACTGTTCATCGGCTTCTCATCAACAAAACTCTAGATACTGCCCCTGGAACTGGAAATTGAAGTGACATGAGAACTTGAAACTTTATTCGGCAATGTTTGCACAACAACATGAACCAGTTTTTGAATGTCTGCTCAACTAACCTAAGATGCTTACAGTCCAAAATGAGGTTTGATAAACAAAATGTCTGCTCAGCTTGGTTTTTTATGAGCTGGATTTTCTTATAGAATGAGGGAGACAGAAAGATTTGCACCAGAGATTTTAATTCAAATCCTCAAAACTACAAATCAAAATAAAATGCAATTATGCATCCAATTGAAGGAACAATGACCTTCACCTAAAACTATCAGATCTAATAGATCACCAGTCAATGAAAATTTGTTTCATTAAAACTAACATTATGTTCTTTAGAATATAACAAAAAACTGCATACGTAGAGATATACAAATAGAAGTCTAGTCCAGATCACAGTACCCTGTGCAAATTATAAGAATAGTATTAATTGTGATCCACAAGGAAAGTAGTAAGCATGCATGATTCCAACATTGCAATGTGAGTGGACTCTGATAGGAAGATTATAGAAGAGTAATTTTTGGTTTCTTAGTTATTATAAGAGCAAAGCTTAGGATGAGCAATTACACTTGATAATTAGAAACAAAGGCTTTTTTTAAGGTTACCTATTATACATTCTTGCAACTAAGTTATTTTCATACATAAATATCATATGAACAGTCCATGAAAACCATGAATGCAATCAATCTGAAAGCATCATATTATTGCATTGTCCCAACAAAGGATAAAACCAGTAATGAAAAGCCACTCATCTCACAAGTAAAGAAAAACTGGTCCTGTTCAAAACTAAATACAGAAATAAAAGTAAAAACTGATTGTCAACGTTTATCATCAAATAAGCAGAAAAAGAGCAATTGAACTGCATTACAGGGATATATATATTAGTAGTTAATATAAAAAGATGACAGTAAAGCAAAACCATACTTCCTTCAGATCTTTGCACTTTTTTACATTCAAGTTCAAACTGGAGCACATAATAGCCACAAGCTAATAAAAAATAACTTTCAGCAACTAAACTAACTGCATTGCAAAAACCAAACCAGAAAATTTGTGTTCAACAGGTTGTAAGCACATTTACCTCCAATCTACGATTTCAACCTTTGCTGAGGGTGAGTTTTGAAGTAAAAAGTACAATGTTCCATTAGGCATGGATGAGGGTATGCGCGTTTTCACTTTAAGCGACTTCAAGTTACACAAGGAATGGAACTCAACCTTCAATAAATCAGGAACTAACGAGAGAACCTAATCAATAGGGATGATTGTCAATCAGGAACAATTTAATACAAATCATATTTTTTGACAAAAATATAACTAAAATAAAAAAGGAAGCCTATTAAGAAAAATAATAAATAGTGAAAATTGAAAAATGAATTAACTAATATTTTCTCAAATCAAACATGGCCTTAGGTACCTTTAGAGCAGTATGATTGAGTGTCAATGATTTGATATTAGCAAGCTCAGCTAACCAGTTGAGAAGAACCAACGAAGCATCGGCATAATCTGACCACATTCTTACCTCAATATTTACATGTTTGACAGAAGAGAGGTTGATTTTGCTCCTACATAGTTTCAAAACAGGAATACCCGTACGACAAACAAAGTCAAAGGTGAACAGACTTGGAGTAGATAACTCAACCGTGCAATAGTAAGCAGGATCCCCTACTATAGTCAAATTGGTAAGTGTAACACTTGATATGCAGAGGCTTTGTGCATCAAGAACATTACAATACAGAATCATCAAATTATTCAAACTGTTTAATGCCGAAAAAGGCTCAGCACAACCATCATCGCCAACACAAAAGGCGAATGACTCTAGAGACAGGGTGGTTAATGCTGGCAAATTAAGGGACTTAGGAAATAATAATCTCTCATCAGTTCTAGGGGGACCAACACAAAGGTCAAGAGAGGTTAAAGTGTGACATGAAAAAAAGCAAGAGGAAAAGTGTTGAAAATCACAGCAGGCGTGGACTCTTAATTTCTCAACATTATGTGAAACAGCGTATGTGACGACCTTTTTGAGTAGGCGAGGATCCACAACACCCCGGCACAGAAATTCAACAGTGTGCAGCGGGGTTGACACATCACGAAGACACAAAATACGAGACACAAATCTATTGAAACTTTTGATCCTCGCAAAGTGTGAAGAACATAATATAAGGGTGGGAAGATGCTTCCAAATATGTCTCCATCTACTGGAGATTGTGCAAGTTTTAACAGCTTCGTCAGCATCCAAAAGGGATAGTATGCGAAGAAGAACACAATCGGGTAAATCACTGATGCGATCTTCTTTTACATCATCGTTATATTTTTTCTTTCCTCGTTTCATTGTCTGAGAAGCTGCGAGTTAGAAGCAAATCAGAGGCAAGTATTGAAAGGTATGAAACAAACATTAAAAAAATAGCAAAATTGAAAGAAGATAACAAAGAAATCATTTTTGCTTTAGGATGAGATATCAAATCCAATTGGACTTAATTATTGATTTTTTATCAAACGACTTATTCATTAAAACATCATACATAGTCAAACATCAACTTTGTCTAAGGAAGACCAAACGCGCATGTTTTCACTATAATTAAGTTTAATGGGAACAACCAAAATCAATTCACAATGATGAATTGAAAATGTAGATTAATTAAATTAAGTATGAGAAGTGATACCCTATTTAGTGATGAGACTTATTAGCGTAAACCCTAAATCTGAATTGACTGTTGAATTTTGCCTAACATGAAATACGAATGGAACCCTAATAATCTAAGTATGAAGAACACTTAACAATGATGATGCAAAACTTACCAGGGATTGAAAGTGGTGCTTGAAACGGGGAAGAGAAAGAAGGGCCGAGTTCGTCAGTGAGTGACGGAAGTGACGAAGATTGAACCGGTTCGCGCGTTTCCCTTTTAAACACGTGAGTTTTGAGAATTTATTAAACATTTGAGTCTAATTGTTTGGTCTATCGATTTTGGTCTATCGATATACATTTTGTCCTAACATTTTTTCTTTGAGAGAATTTTTTTTTTTTTTTGGGATTCTTCCAGAGAATCTTGTCCTATTATTTTTTTAAGGTTAAGTATGTTTTTAATGTCTATAAATATGGTGTATTTTAAGGTGAGGGAGCAATTAAGTCCCTCACCGGTGAACCATCTATAATATACCATTAAATCTTTAAAAATGATTTTAAGGGTTTAGATTTTATTAAAAAAAAAGAGAGAGTAACACATGTTTTCCTCCACCCAATCCCTCCTCTTTTTTATTTTTCCAGCAAAACCTTCATCCTTCTCTTGCTTCCTTTCTGTCTTATTTCCTTTTCTACTAAACTATATAGAGAAAACCTAGATCAAAAAAACTTCAAACCTTGTAACAGTGGAAAGAGAAAACTCAAATCAAAGAAATTTCAAATTTTGTTTATAACAATGTTTGACGCTTGACAGTTGATTTAAAAACACAACTGAAATGAATTTCATATGCCTTAACATCCCATATCTAAAGATTCATACATATATGATATGTTTAATTTTTATCGGCAATTGATAAAAACACATTGATTGGAAATCTAAGAATTTATTCAAAGCATTTTGCCTAAATTTACACTAAGATCTAATTTTTCTACGTATGAATAGCCATAATTTTTAGTTTTATTTCGAACATCGTAAACTTGATCATCCTTGGTGTTTTGTGTTTGGCAACAGACCACTATCTTCATGTATAACTTATGTGGTTAGCACCTTTTGTGGAAGAAACCAACTATGTGAGGAATTGGGTGGAAGAAGGCATATGTGTTACTTTTATTTTTTTAATAAAATCTAGACCCTTAAATCATTTTTAAAGATCTAATGGTATATTATAGATGGTACACCGGTGAGGGACTTAATTGCTCCCTCACCTTAGAATCAACCCTATAAATATATCAACTTTCTTTTTTAATCTCTCTAAAAAATTTCTTTAGATTTTAATCCCTATAAAATATTCAATCACCACTTTTACTCCCTATTTTTATGTCAACTCGTGTGTAAACTGTATTTTTTAATGAAATTATGCATAAATGTGTAAAATATTGTAAAAATCTCTAAAAAAAAAAACTAAAATATTATAAAAAAAAATAA
>Ga0228711_1003206_pt1 | contig 25401 bp, 10 predicted proteins | sample MedpolnodulmetaG_2_FD_177996 | JGI IMG/M metagenome (GOLD analysis project Ga0228711, IMG submission 177996) | Root nodule microbial communities from Medicago polymorpha collected in Santa Monica, California, United States - brown nodules | ecosystem: Host-associated > Plants > Roots > Nodule... | reverse complement strand
TTTAAAACAACCACAAAAAAAAAAAAAAAAAAAAAAAAACTCACTCCTCCGTTTTATAGTTAATGCAAAGACCATCACATGTGAAAATAACAAAAGAAATGACTTGTTCTATAAAAGGACAACAAGTCTTGAGTTGCAAGAGCTTGCTAGTGGTGTAGTGTGTTGAATAGAATGGAGATTGGAGATAGCAACCTCCAATCAACCCACCCTAGCCCCCTCCTTAAAGATTCAAATCATTTTTCTTCATCTCATACCTTCATCCATATCATATAGAGAACACAATAGTTATGTGAGTCATCGGAGTACAATTGTTACGAGATTTATACAAAGAACTCGCTTTCATCCTCAAAGGATTGTAATTTCCCTTTTGTAAACCTTAATCTTAATGATTTATTCAATTATGTTTTTATATTTTGTGTTCTCCATTTCTATTTTTGTGTTTATGTATGCACTAGCCACTTTTGTGGTTAGAAAATGATTATGTAATAAATATGTTTGCGAGTTTAGTTTGTTACAACCTTTAAATATTCTTTCAAACAAACTGTTTTAACTCGAAATATTTGAAAGTAAAACTTGATCTCTTTTGCTTTTGATGATATAGTCCCTTGAGACAAAGACAATATGAGAATGGAACATGTTTGTTTGATATGAGTTAGTCTCTAACTCCCTATACGCATCGAGAGGTGGAGGAATCAAGAGAGGCTAATTTGCACGAGTACTATATCTTGGAAGAGCTTGGAAGCACTGAGATCTAACTAGGACTCCTGTCAAAGGCCAAAAGCTAAGTAGAATAGCACTTCGGTGGAAAATGTTGATGACCTAACCTACCAACGTTGCATGTTAAGATTATGTGATTGTACTCCGACCGATAATCTTCACATGCTTAACATGAAGGCTAAGTGCAAAACACTCATGGTGGCCACCAAGTTGTCAGGAAGTTGTGTGAAGTTATAACTCTTAACATTTTTCTTAGGAAGTTGTATGAAGATATAACTTGCATCTCAGAGTTGTAGCTTTCTAAATCTTGAAAACCTCTATCTTTAGCAGGTTAATTCCTTAACCACACTTTTTCACTTGAATCTCTAACTTTTTACAAGCTTTATTTACTTATGCATTTTACTACTTTAGTACCTTAAAAGCTTGTCTTTATTGTTTGTCTTTTTGGATCTTAGATAATTAAACTTAGTATTTGAAAGTATTTAGAACTTATCCACGATTACCCTCGTGGAATCAATACTTTATTTACTCTTTATTATTTGTTGTGATAGTGCATACTTACATTTGCATGTACTGGAAAATAGACAACTATAACCCGTAATTATATGGTTCAAATATGTTCGCAGAGGACCACCATTCACTCATAATGTAATTAGTTTATCTACTGCCATGATAGTTGCAAACACAATCAAATGTGTAAGAAACAATGCATTCAATTGAGGTTATATTGGTCTTCAAATGATGAAAATGTCCACCTTACATCTCTTGAATCACTATCTATACCTTCTCTCTATCAAATTTCAAAACCTCTGCACCCGGCTTAAGTCAGACTTTAATAGGAAAAATTGTCACCGCGTAAAAATGCATCACATTTGAGACCAAATGCCTCACAATTTTCCATTTTCATGCATTGACACCTTGTGATTGGTTCATGAAAGACACTCACAATCTACCACACACGATGTGCAAGCCGTGGTCGTAAACATGCTTGTCTTCTACATTCAACATGTTTAAATAATAGTAGTTTACTAATTATTAAAAATATTATCATCCGAATTTTCACTTGTTTAAATTACTTTGTTGATAGAATTAATTTTACTATAGTAAAAATAAAAAATAATGAATCATAATAAGCATATATTTTTAGGTATTTTAGTACTAAGAAAAAGTATTTTAGAATGTCGCAGATATTTAATTTTCTCACAGGAATAAAATTACATCAATTCATTAATAATAATAATAATAATATATACTATTCCTACACAAAATAAATAATTTATCATTATATACTATATATAATAAATCGAATTCATTTTTTCAAAATAAATAAATAAAGGGAATACATGGTTTTGACGTGACTTTTCCACTTCCAATTATACGTTTAGAACAAGTTTGCTCGTAACAATATTATATTTTTTGTATCATTCAAAAGGATAGTAATTTGTTTTATATTTGCTATATTGTTATGGTCGTTAAAAAGATAAGTATAGCCTGTTTTAAAATCAAAGTGCAATATATATATATATATACACACACCCATAATTTAAATAAATATCAAAATAATTTTAATCAAAATCAAATATATACACACACACACACACACACACACACACCGGTATATCTCTATTATATATAAAGGAATACATGTTTTTGGGATAACTTTTCCATTCTCAATTATACCATCGAACATATTTGCTCATAAGAATTGGCGTAGTCTTTTTCTATCAAAAGTAAGTATTATATGTATCGTCTCCTCAGGGACTAGTGCGATATCACGGACCGTCCGATACCAAATATCATTTTAAGTTAAAAAGATTGATTTGTTTGTTGGTAACTATGAAACTAATTTTGCAAGAATAAAGGTTGAGATTAATAAGGCGTGAAACTTGTTAGGATTAGAGTTCCTCGATCAAGAATCACACATAACCTAGATATCATACATGAATTCTAGCTTTTCTTTGATATTATCACGTATCCCTCGACAATATCATTTGTGTCCAAATAATATTATGACTTCAATTGTATCATTTAATCATCGATGTCTCAAACTATTGAACGATTCAAGAGTCGGTCTTATCATTTAATCGACGATTTCTCAATCTATTAAATGATAAGAAAGCTTTAAGTTTGGATACAAGAAGTGATTATCTAAACATTAATTCCATGTCTAGAATTCATATTTGGATAGATGATTATTCTAAACCTGGATTCAAAAGTATTTTTCAATCACAATTAAATCAAACATAAATAATAAAGTGCAAGAATAATCTCAATATCAAATCAAATGCTAGAACCATATATTTAAAGATCAAAAGATTACATGTTTAGCTAAGATCAAGTACCTCTAATCCCAACAATGGAGATTTAACTACTCATTGTCATGGAAGCTTTGCAAGAATGAATTGAAAGAGAAAGATTCATTACAACTTGTGATTTCTCAACAAAGGATGAAGAATCCACCTTCTATCACTCTCACTCTATGAAGAACAAACCTTAGCTCTCTCTCTCTAAGACTATTACAAAATATTATATGAGATTCTAAGATATTTTAAGTGAAATGATCAAGTGGGCTTTTATAGAAATTCTGATCTGCATCAACTCGCCCTGCGAGTAACTTCATTCGCCTTGGCGAGATGAGGTTTCTTCACTAGTGGGTTTGTGCCACGTCACCTCTGAGGAGTTTTAGCCGCCCTAGCTCGCCTCACGAGTAAATGCACTCGCCATTGCGTGTTGCTCGCCTTTCATTCGCCTTTGCGAGTTGAGGGCATGTAAAAATTGGTGCTCCCTGGAATTACTCGCCTTTGGGGCTCGCCTTTCACTCGCCATTGCGAGTTCACTCGCCTCCTTCTCGCCTTTGCGTGTTGAGGGCGAGTGGTTTCTTGTACTCTCTGGAACTTGCTCGCCTCTGACTCGCCTTTGATCACCTTTTACTCGCCATGGCGTGTTAGCCTTTGTACTTCTTCTTTATTTTTCTTCTTTGCTCAGTGTCTTGAGTTCAATTCCTGCATAAATGGGTAAAGTAAGACAAATAAAGCGTAATAGGGTATTTATCACTTATCTATCGGTTTTTTCCTCAATAACTTGTAAAACAATAAACAAACGTGCCTTAATTATACAATCAAAATAATACTTTCTGGCACTTATCACGAATTCTACTATGTTGGTGTCTTTCAAAAAAATAAGAATTTATATGGCATTTGTTATATTTTTTTAGTGATTATATTTGCTATATAATTGGTGTTATTGAAAAATATAAGCTCATTTTGTTCTAATATCCGAGTGCAAAATTTTGACACCTATAATTTAAATACAAATCGAAATAATTTTAATAAAAATCAAATCTACATATCTATATTACACATAAAGAAAATACATGAATTTAAGTTGAATTTTTCATTTTTCAATTTGAACTTTAATTTAAAGCATTTTACTTACTATTTTATATTTTTACAATATTATTTAAATTATTAATTAATAAATAGTTAAATCTCAATAAAATAAAAACTCACACTTCAATATGAAAAATATTTTCTTAAAAACATATAAACGGTTAAATAAGTTTTTCGTCCTAAAAAATATAACGAATTCTGATTTTAGTCCCTAAAAAATAAAACGGGTTGTTTTAATCCTCACATGGTTTTTGTTTTGTTTTTGGTCCTCAATATAAATCTGACATGTTTTTCACATTTATTGAACGCAAAAATACAAACATACAGGAGTTGAACATAATAAACGAACATGACATAGACATGTTTTGAACATAAAAATATTATAATCTTGATATTAGTATGAAGATAAACTGCCCCATTAGGAACCAAAAGCAAACCGAATTTTTTTCTACGAACGGAAACATTGCATTTTATTTTTAAGGAATTAAAATCAAAATTCGATATATGTTTAAAGATATAAAAAACTCACTTGACCCAATTTTAAATTAGAAGTTGAATAGGAATCACCAAGTCGCAACAATTTCGACTAATGATACTCATTTTTTATGGTAGGGTAGATTTCATGGCATGCCTCTAAAAAATGCTCCTCAAACGACATGGGAATATACTGGTCAATCATCATAGTCTGATCAGAAATGTGCTGCCTCGTTATTACCCCGTTTACCACAAAATCCATCACAGTCATTGCATTGGATGCGGTTATCTTTGACCAACTTCATTTAATACCAAAGGAATGTTACTATATTATGGAATTTGTTGGGTTGTATATAACTAAAAGAGACACTATTTCCCTCGTGGACAATGCACTTATAACTGGCGTTGCTCACATAAATTACAACCTCTGAAGTTGCATCTCGTAGACTACCATCCTTCTTCAACCATCAGTTGCTTACACCATCGTTTCGACAAATCGATTTTAGGAAATTTCTCCATCCCCAAAGAAACACGTGTTGAAAAGGGAACATATAGTTATCAAGCAAACATGCCCCCCCCCCCAATAGAACCCTCTATGTACCCAATTTGCGGCGGTAAAATTGAAATATGTTTGTTAGAAACTCTCATACCAAACTTCCAAATTGTTGTCAAATGCTAATTCATGACATGGAAACAAATTGACTTGCATAAAGGAAGTCATCAATCAACGAGTGACCCAACACCTCCTTCATGCCATGACTGTCCTCCATTTGCAAGTTATACCTTTTTCATCTTAAAAAGGGAAAATCCTTCCATCTTTGCCTCCACAACACAGGCACCTATGCAAACAACACTCCAGAAAGGAAAATAACAACATTTCAAAATTCATCCGTTAGAACAATAAAACATCCATGCAAAAACCATAACACCGTGAAAGAACTCAAGTTTTGGAGGCCATCACTATGTCATAGCCGAAAAAGTCCTGGATAGCAAGTTCACGAAAGAGAGCATACAAAAAATAAACAACATTTTTAACATGTTAGTATATCAAATATGACAAAGATAAAAAAAAGAACTCCTATCATACAAATGAGTATTCATCCTCACACATTTCCTTAAACCCAATTGCATGCTTAGTTCAACAAGAGGAAATGAGAAATTTCATTAGAACAATAAATTGAAATGTTTTTCTTTCTTATAGTAATAATTAGCGTACACATTAAATAAAAATATATTCAAACACAAGCATTAAATTATTAAATTATATTTTTTCATTTTTCTAATAATTATTTAGAGGGGTTAAAATTAGTTCTCTCGAAGATCTTACCACCATTCCTTCCCCTCTCATCTTCTTGAGAAAGATCAAACAACTAACATTTAATAGTGTGTCCAAAACCGTGTCAGATCCTTGCCATTCACACATCTACAAAAAGATAAGAACAATGACCTCGCCAATGACATTGCCGTGGTTTTGAAACCCGGAATCAACATAATTATTTCCCTTTTCACCTCTTTCAACAACCAAACCAAACAACCAAAAAGATAAGAACGATGACCTTGCCAGTGACATTGCCGTGGTTCTGAAGCCCGGAACCAACATAATTATTTCCCTTTTCATCTCTTTCAACAACTAAACTAAACAAACAAAAAGATAAGAACGATGACCTCGTCAATGACATCGCCGTGGTTTCGAAAACCGGAACCAAAATAATTCTTTCCTTTTTCATCCATTTCAACAACTAAGAACCACCGAACAATTAAGTTTAAAACCATCTTTATCCTAAATTCTCCTCAAAACAAACACATCTTAATCCTAAATCTTAGTGTAAAACGGAACAGGTGCAGTTCATGCGTCTTGGTCCAACAAGGATGAACTCAGCCTTGGTCTGAAAGTGGGACCCAGTTCTCCAACCTGTAAAACAAACGCCACGTGTCCAGATCAAACACACTGTATTGCTTTCACTTCTTCACCATCTAAAAAGTGCAATCCACTTTGACATAGCGTCAATCAATCAAACGACTAAAAAACAATTTCTCTAATTAATCCAACGGATAAAAAACCATCTCTCTCTTTCTCTTTCACTAAAATCGCTTTATCAAACCCCTTCAACCCATCCCCTTCACCGGGCGCCAAAAACCCCTTTCCTCGCTTTTATCAACAAAACTCATTTCAAACGCAACAGTGTTTGTTACAAATCCATAAAGCTAAAACGATAACAGAGTCACGTTTCAATTGAGCTTCTTCGTTTTCGTTTCTTGCATCACCGAATCGATTATTTTCGATTCGATTTCTCCCATGGACCTTCAAAACACTGTCAAAGATGCCCTAAATGCACTCTACCATCACCCTGATGATACCGTTCGCATGCAAGCCGATCGCTTTCTTCAGAATTTTCAACGAACTCTCGATGCGTGGCAGGTTCAATCTTCAATCCTTTTCAACCTTTCTCGATTTGTTTTCTGATTTATCTTTTCAGATACTGCTCTACGATTTGTTTTTCAGTGTACTTTCATATCTCGATGCTTGATTTTCCGTTAATTAAATTTGATTATCTTTTTTGACTCTGGAGCTTTGAACTTCTCTGCAAGTTAATTCATCTATTGCTGAATTTTGTGGAGCGTTTCTATTTCTGTGATTTTTGGATTTCATGGATTCTTAGGGTTCTTATTTTCTTCTTCGGATTGCGAATTCAGTAATTCAGTATAGAAACATAGATTTGAATATGCTCATTCTACGGTATATATATATTAATTACTTTTTGTTTTCTTTTTTGTGTGATTTTAATCACTGCAGGTGGCTGATAATTTGCTTCATGATCCCAGTAGCAACCTAGAAACTTTGATATTTTGTTCTCAAACCTTGAGAAGCAAGGTGATTCTATTGTTAGGGTTCATGCATGCTTAAGAATGTTAAGTGAATGCTGGTTTCTGGCTGCAAAATTATTGCTAGAAGTGTTTTCTTCTTATTTTTTGAGTGGTTGTTTATGATATAGGTTCAACGAGACTTTGAGGAACTCCCTCCCACAGCGTTCCGGCCATTGCGTGACTCATTAAATGTGAGTGACCATTTTGTGGAGAAATTCTGAGGATGTTTATTTATGTTTGAGATGTGCTATATTTTTAGGTCATGGACTACTAACCATGGCTATTTAAATGTTTAAATAGATACAATATCTCACATGTTTGTGTATTTGGTTTACTTTAATTAGTTCATGTTTGTTTTGAATGCAGAACTTATTGAAGATGTTTCACAGGGGTCCTCCAAAAGTCAGAACTCAGGTATCATGAAGAAGTTTCTTGTGCCCTTCTATCTTTGCAGTTTTTTTGGGTAGTTTTGTATATTTAATATGGAAGTTAAGTTTAATGAGATGAACTGTTCAAAATTGTCCGTACTTGTAGATTAGCATTGCAGTGGCTGCATTGGCTGTGCACGTGCCTGCGCAAGACTGGGGGGATGGTGGAATAGTGAAATGGCTCAGGGATGAGATGGATTCCAATCCAGAATATATACCAGGATTCTTGGAGTTACTTACAGTTTTACCAGAGGTATATGCGCCGGCGTTTCAGGAACTTGGACCGTCTTTTGATTTCGTTAATCACATAAATGTCTGAGTTTTGAGCCGCTAAATGCCAAGTAGTTATTCTTTACAAAATCTCTGTATTGTCGGATAGCGTTTTATGTAGCACTTAACGTATGACATGAATGTCTGAGTTTTGAGCCGCTAAATGCCAAGTAGTTATTCTTTACAAAATCTCTGTATTGTCAGATAGTATTTTATGTAGTACTTAACGTATGACATGAATGTCTGAATTTTGAGCCGCTAAATGCCAAGTAGTTATTCTTTACAAAATCTCTGTATTGTCGGATAGCGTTTTATATAGCACTTAACTTATGACATGAATGTTTGAATTTTGAGCCGCTAAATGCCAAGTAGTTATGCTTTACAAAATCTCTGTATTGTCGGATAGCGTTTTATGTAGCACTTAACGTCATACACCTCATATATTCTACTATAAATGGTCACAAACAAAATATTTTAATTGAAGTAAGTTTATTAGCTATTTGTTTTGTTGCGTTTTGTCGTTACGTGTAATGCCTTATACTTATTTTGTCGTTATAAGCAGGAAGTATTAAACTATAAGATAGCAGCTCGTCCAGAAAGGCGCCGTCAATTTGAAAAAGAGCTTACTTCTCAAATGGAGGTTGCTCTTAATATATTGACAGCTTGTTTGAGTATTGCTGAGCTTAAAGAGCAGGTGACCAGTCAATGGCTTTTCTATTTACTGTCAATTATGTCGTTACTGTCAATTTTTGAATGCTGGTTCATTGTTATGGACTTATGGGGGTGCTTTCATGTTAACATTTCTTTCAGGTTCTTGAGGCATTTGCTTCGTGGCTTCGCCTAAAGCATGGGTACACATTTTCTTTGTTTTTGCCTCTAACTAAATTTTGTTTACCGAATGGTGCATTACAGTTAATGGTAATAGATTGTTAGATTGTTCTACACATTATTTTTTAAGAAGTGTTTGGGCATCTTATATTGTGTAATGTTGGAGAGAAACATTTTATCAAGGCCACATCTATTTTTTTTTGTTATGAAAATTAATAGATCTATCTTAGCTGCGCACTCTCTCATTGTAAGATTTTTTTATAAACATTAATTGCTGGCATTCACATAAAGATTGTTAAAATAACGAATTGTTGTTGTGAGATCTACATACATAGAAATCTTATTAACTGGAAGTGGTAAAAGAGTAGGTGGCATATCTAAAAATGCTGGGTCATTGGTTCCAGTGTGACATATATAAAATTGAACGAAGAGGCCTTAGTATTTTGTATCTTTTTATCACATTTTAATGACATTAGATGGATTATAAAGTTAAGTGTCGTTTTTTGTGAAACTAATATTGAGGGTTTCTATTTTCTCAATCTTTTAAAAGGGAAAAGAAGAGGAATAGTACATTTTATTCTAAATGAAGTTTAAATGTTTTTTCTTTTCTTTTCAGGATTTCCGGATCTGTTCTTAGTTCTCATCCATTAGTTCTCACAGCACTGTCGAACTTGAATTCTGAGCTACTTTCAGAGGCATCTGTAAATGGTACGAATGCAGTGAAAACTTTCATTTTTTTCTTCCAAATATATGCTGTTGAAATTGAACTGGAGATTGTCTCAAGATATTAATTGGGCTGATGTTATATAATTATAATGGGATAAAAAGCTCGGCTGCGTTGATTTTTGATTTTTGGTAGGTGTATGAAACACCTCTTAATAATTTTATTGGGAAAGGTTTGTACCAGTACTTTTGCCTAAAATATCATTATAACCAAGAGGGTCAAGTTAGTGCTTGCGTCACTTGGCATATCATCATAGTACTAATACTGTATTATTCTCATTTCCATCACTTTTCTAAGATTATATAAATTATTATCAAGTGTTTCCAAGAGAGTGGATCTTTTAGTAATTTATTCACCCACTCCTATGAGTCCTATAAATTTAAGCATTATGAACATTGTGAAGCCACCCAAACTCAATGAAGGAAAGCTTAGCAATGATATTTTTTAAGATTAAATTGTCATTAATTTTTTACATTACTTTTGCTGTTTTCTTTTTAGTATTTTTCGCATTTTTAATGTTTAGGAGGATGAAAAGGGCTAGCAACATCCACTTAAACACCATCTTTCCACTCCTCTTAGGTGTTGCTAAGAGAGTGTTTGAGTGGCTGTTGCTAGCACTCCTCTTAAGAGGATTATGATATCTTGCCCACTTTTGAGCATTTGTGACAAAGGAGACAACTTGAAAAGAAAGAGCAATCTGGCGTTATAGAATGATAAGAATTTTAGTTAGCTGGTAATTTGAGCGTAATAAATAATTTGCGGCTTCATTAGATAAATAAACTAGGTGTTTTGGGTTGATCGGTCATTGGAGTTTGTGGATCCCGAAACCCTGTTTGTTTTGGATGTTGGATTGGGTTCCCATCATGATTTTTCATCTGCACATCAGATCCGGGTTAATCAACACTCTATAGTATTACAATCTGAAAATGAGACGGATCAGTTTATTGTTGCAGTATTTCTGTCTAATGCACCAAGCTATGCTTTTAAATCAGTGGTAAAAAGTGAATTTTATTAAATGTTACCCTAGGAATATTATTGAAGAAAAGGATGTGCAAATGAACCTGCACAATTTGCCTTGAAGTTTTTTTATCCTAATTAAGGTTCCACGTGTCCCACTTCATCAGTAGTAGTTACCGTGTTTCTTTTGTTTGTTTGCGAGAATGTTGATATTTCCAATTCTAATTTCTATTGGAAATTGCTGGTTTCAGTTTAAGTTGTTAATATTAGAATGTTATTTTGTTTTATCACTTTGGATTCAATCATGGTGTTGCTTTTCCCATGTCCTTGAATTGACAATGTGGTAATCTTTTTTCTTTTGCACCCCCTTTGCAGTGATTTCCGAGTTGATACACTACACTACAGCAGGAAACATTGATGGTGTTTCCACAAATGCGCCGTTAATTCAAGTCATTGTTCCTCACGTTATGAATCTTAAATCACAGCTGAGTGATTCTACGAAGGTAAAGAGACTTCCCAATCTACATTATCTGGGGCACGAGGGGTTGTCCATTCCAAAACATCATAGTAATTTTTCTTTATGATAGTGCTGATTTAGTTCACTATGTTGGCATTTACTTCACAGTCTAAAATTTATAATGCAATTTTTTGTGATAGCATTGAGTTGACTTATATCACTAGGTTGCCCTCTTATGATGGATCATTGGTTTGATATTTCTCTGGGGCACGAGGGGTTTTCCATTCCAAAACATCATAGCAATTTTTCTTTATGATAGTGCTGATTTAGTTCACTATGTTGGCATTTACTTCGTAGTGTAAAATTTATTATGCAGTTTTTTGTGATAGCATTGATTTGATTTACAGCACTAGATTGCCCTCTTATGATGGATCACTGGTTTGATATATTTAATTTAGTAGCTAAAACTTTTGGCCACACCATGAATACCAACTTTCTAGGGAATGAATGCCAGTCTTAGATAACTTCGTGGACAGCCAATAAAAAGCCACATCAAATGTTTTCTTAGTGGGATTGCTGTAAATTGTGATACAAAAGAAAATACATAAAATGCTCATAAGTTATACTACATAATAATGTATACAAAGACTCAAAAACAAATAATTACTCCAAGTTAAAGTTTGTCATCACAAATAAACCATATTAAAAATCCTCAACATGATAAATCCAAGGTACAAGTGCTGAAACATTTTAGTGGGATTCAGCATCTTTGAGGCTTGGCTGGATAATTGGGCAAGAAGTATAAACAGATGCTTGAACAGAGGTCTGTGGAGTCTGAACAGAGGAAGGGGTGCTTTTGGGATTGTTTAAGACAGAGGCGGGACATTTAAAACATAGTGGGCTTGGTCAAAATATCACTGGGTTGTTGGGATCGTTCTCATCTCCTGCAACCCTAGCCTACCCGCCTTCTGGACATTCAATTTGCAGCCAAAAGTAAAAAGAAGGCAGACCTGTGAATACGAACAAAGTGTGGAAAGACTACATAGGTTAAGGGGCTTTACTGGAAAAAGTGTCACCTACCATAGATGTGTGTCGAGTTGGATTGGAAGAGGAACAGAGCAGTAGCGAAACAATATAGGGCATCAATTCCTTGAAGAATTAAGGGTTTTGAACCCTATTTTTATTCTGATATAGTCTTCATTATATAACTAGTTGGGTTGATTAGGTGTCCCTGTCGCTGATTTTCTGAGCTTTTGAGGAAAATGGCGTCATATCATTAAACAAAACTTTTCTGGAAAATTCTTCTGGAGGAATTCAGTTCTAATTTGTGTGAAAACCCATTGACAGAAAGTGATCAACTTTTTCTACCCTGATATATTTATAGCCTTGATAATATTTCAATTATAGTATGTATGATCATTTTTAGTTTACACACAGTTGCATGTTATACTTCATGTTTAAAGGTCTACTATGGTCATGATCCTTTTTTCTGCCTTTAGGATGAGGAAGACGTGAAGGCAATTGCTAGGTTATTTGCGGACATGGGTGATTCATACGTGGAACTGATTGCAACTGGTATTTGTGCATTGCTATACTCTGTTAGTTTGGTGCTTTTTTGTATAGTATGACTGTGATTACCTTTGAAGCCCTCACAAGTTGCTCATTGATCTATCTGGTGTTGAACCAATTGGATCTAAATCGTGATAAATTTATATTACAGGTTCTGATGAATCAATGTTAATAGTGCATGCATTGTTGGAAGTTGCTTCTCATCCAGAATATGATATTGCTTCTATGACATTTAACTTCTGGCATAGTCTTCAGTTGAACTTAACTAGAAGGTAATTTTTTTACTCTTGAAAGCATGGTTCTTGGTGGATATTGCTTTTACCAGATTGTAAATATAATTATTACATAATCTGACAGGGAGTCCTATATTTCATATGGTAATGAAGCATGCATCGAAGCTGAGAGAAATAAGAGGCTGCAGGTTTTTCGTCCTGCTTATGAGTCACTTGTATCACTGGTGAGTCTTCTTGGTTGGAGACTGGAAGTTGGAATCAAAATTCTCCCCTGCAACCTTTGAACACCTTCAGTAGTTCATGGTTTCAAGCCTGTAGTGTGTGCTACCTTAAAATCAATTTTGTTATCATCTACATTCTATATATAATAAAAAACACTATTCTTCTTTTAGATATTATACTATTCTCAAGATTCTTGTAGCCTTCATGCATACTTTTTTTTTCTTCTTTTTCCAGTAATGACTGAATTGTGTAGTTATTAGATCTTTTCATGTAATTTTTACAGGTTAGCTATCGGGTTCAGTATCCTGAAGATTATCAAGATCTTTCGTCTGAGGACCTTAAGGATCTTAAGCATACTAAATTTGGTAATGGATTTGCAGAGGGTTGTTGTTGTGATGCATTTATTTGTTTCCTTTTCTTTCTCTCTCATTGCTCTACTTGTACACTGATTGATTCTACTCTGGGGTACAAGTATTATACTCATTATTATTATTGTTGTTGTTATTATTATTATTATTATAATTATATATACAAGGAGACCGGAATTCTTAAATTGCACTTGCTGGACCTATGTGGTTCTTGTAGGCTATGGCTCACAATTTTTGGTTTTGCTCCAAATATCTTATCATCAGATACAGCATTTTAGTAGCAGTTCCTGAGCTTTCCAAATTACTATTATTTTAACTTCAACATACTTTAGCATTGAATTGAAACTTGATAATGAGTTTTCTAATCTGTTGTCAAGTAATAATATAGCAATCTTGATGGTTAATGTGAAGTTAAGACACTCATGCCCGTGTTTATAATTGGTGGTTAGTGTTACCTCTTTAACGGTTCTCAGCTAATAGTTAATCTACAGGAGGTTTTCTGCTTGATATACTGAGAAATCAGTGAACTTTGCATAGGTATTATGATATCATTTCCCCCTAAACCCTGAAGTTGATCCTCCAGAGCATATAGGACACACACATCAAGATGGTCCCTCAGATTTTTGATATCAATTTGCTCCATAACATTAAAGAAACATCAATTAGGTCCACAAAATATCCTTGAACTTCAATTTGGTCTCTACGCTGATACTTAGGATACACTATGAACGGCCAAATCGATGTCCAAAATGTTTGGTGGACCAACTTGATATCTTGTGTATTGTTGGATGACCAATTTCGCGGCTATTGCATGTCTTTTTAATAGTTTTGGTAGTACATTTTATCCTCTACACTTCTTTGTTTCTCTTTAAATAGTTTTGGTAGGACCTTCTCACATTCCCATCCTTGAATTCCTATGTTCTACAACTCCTTTTATCATTTGCATGTAGCTAAATTTTATTAACAGATTGCTAAGTCTCTATCAATTTCATTTGAATCAGAATTAAATGGTCTCTCTATTCTAATTGGTTAACTGCAATTTCTTGTTTCAGCTGTTGCGGATGTATTAACAGATGCAGCATCAGTTCTTGGTGGTGATGCCACACTTAAAATTCTGTACATGAAACTTGTTGAGGTATGTATTACATCTGGACGAGGTTGATTGAAATATGCTTTCCTTAATATTAACGAGGCTAGGGAACCTCATCTTTAATTTCATTTTAATCTTCCTTTTCATTAATTTAATAGCAGCATGCAGACTTTAGAAGTTGTTTCTATTTTTCCTAAATAACATGAATGTTGTTTCAGCCTATAAAAATAATGTGAATGTTATATCCTACACCTCTTCATTGATTCTGAACCACCTTTTCCCATTTTTAGGCAGTATCTGGTAATAGCAGTAATGAACAAAAGGAATGGCGTCCAGCAGAAGCTGCTTTGTTTTGTATTCGGGCTATATCAAGTTATGTGTCAGTTGTTGAAGCAGAAGTAATGCCTCAGGTAAGGTTACAGCTTTAGTTTTGTGAAATTTGATTGAACTTCCCTAATGTATCTCCTTTAAATTCTCTCTGTATCTAAATGATTTTACTAAAAGTATGAGAAAACATTCCTTTCATTAAGGCACGCCTTGTACGAGATTGTAGAAGCCACACAGTAATTGATTTTGATGCCCTTGGGCATCAATGAAGGAGTTTTTAAATACGGTCGATTTTAATATTGAATTACTGCGAGGACAGTTCTTGATATTTTGCCATGCCCCAGGGATTCAAGGAATCTATTGTAATCTCCCCTTTATGTCGATATTTAGCCTATAGTATTTTGATATATTAACAATTTGCCCGATGATTTACAATAATTTTCTAATTTTGAGGGAGAAGTGTTTAGTGTGCACACAAAGTTGTATCACATTCTTTCCAATTAAATATGCTGCCAATATGCTATCGATCATATGTCAGCCAGGTGTCATTCTTTCAGTGGCTTGTACATATATTTGTTTTACATAATTTAAGGGTCTCACTTATATTTGATTTGTGTGAGGGTTATATGTGTATGTCTTTGCAATTGTGCAACATCCCCATCTGAATGTGATCTTTTGCAAGCTCATAAACTATCATTGTCTTATATTTTGCACTTCTGGTGTTTGTTTCATACAGATCATGGCCTTGCTTCCGAAACTTCCTCCTGTACCCCAGTTACTCCAGACAGGTAATGTAAAGAAAAATTATGTAATCACCTTCTCACGTGACTTACAGATTTATGAATTCTCTCCTTGTAATTTTGTACATGGTTAAGTTTGTAGCTTTTCTGTTCAGATTTGTTTGGAACCACTCATTATGATGTTTGTTATGTATTGTTTCCATATTTTCAGTCTGCGGAACTATTGGAGCTTATTCAAAATGGCTTGATACAGCACCATGTGGACTGTCTATACTCCCTTCAGTTTTAGATATCCTAATGAATGGAATGAGTACATCTGAAGAATGCGCAGCTGCTGCTGCTTTGGCGTTTAGGCACATCTGTGATGGTATATATAGTGAACTAGTATTTGAGTGTATTTGTGAACTTTATGTTCAGTGTTTACCCCTTAGAATGTTGACACGTTACCTAGATGAGCTACAGTAGTATTCAGTGCAAACAAGGTGAAGATGAGTGACTGACTACATTCAATGCTTACAAATCAATTTTCTGAACTGTGGTTCTGACTGAGGCTTTGCAATAGTTTTACCTGAAGAATTTGGTTTGGTCATTTTCATAAACAACGGCTAAAATTCTCGTGCTTTTATGTGAGGATGCAACTTGTTTAAGTAAGTTCTTCAAGAAAGTATTGCAGGAATCTAATTATAAACTAGAAAGATAAAAAAAAAAAAGTAGCTGAAACTAATTTAACTTATGTGTCAAATACTTTACTAAATAACATATGTAATGATTCTTCATTTTTTTCAGAAGAAGAATTAAGAAAGAAAACATTGGAAGAAGAGAATGGGGAACATGTTGCTTTAATTAATTTCCGTTACAATTTTTACTTGCCTGATTTGGCATAATATTTTGTATAATGTTTGGTGTCCATATAGTCATTAAATAGCCAACACCTGATATCTTGGTATTAAAGCCTCTATGCCCAAGTGGTGAACACTATACTCTTATCTCTAAATAAAAATTGAATTTCATCACTAGGTAGTTTGGTTTGTGCATTGTTCATGTTTCAAACCAAAAGTGGTCTTGCATGAGGGGGCAAGTTGACAATGTTTCATGTATTTGATGTGTTACTCATGACTCAAGATTTGTTTCTGATTTCAGACTGCCGCAAAAAGCTTTGTGGATGCCTAGATGGTTTGTTCCACATCTACAATCGGACAGTTAGCGGGGAAGATAGTTTCAAAGTTTCTGCTGAAGACTCGTTGCACCTGGTTGAAGCCTTAAGGTAATTTGGCTCCCTGAAATATTTGGGGAATGATTGTTTGCTACTGATTCTATTTTTAATGAAGTTGATTTGGTCATCTTAAATTTCAATGTAGTATGGTTGTTACTGAACTTCCTTTGGATGATGCTAAGAGAGCTCTTGAGGCATTATGCATACCAGTTATATCTCCTTTACAGGTTAGTGTCTGTCTGCTGAGATTTTTAGTTTTACTTATTCTTTTGATGATTGTTTCCCCCCCTACATTTTGTTCCACCAGGAAGCTATCAATCAAGGTCCTGAAAGCTTAAGTAAAAGTTCTTGTCGTCAGTTAACGATTCATATCGATCGTTTTGCTTACATTTTTAGGTGTGTGTAATGTTTTGTACTTTTATGTCTGCACACCCCAACTTTTTTTTTTAAATAAAATGATTTGTATCACAATACTGAACATGCAACTGTATCTACTTCTAGATATGTAAAACATCCTGAAGTTGTGGCAGATGCTATCCAACGGCTTTGGCCAATTTTTAAAGCTATTTTTGATGTGTAAGTAGTCTCAAACTACTCCCCATGCTTAACTTTATATGAATTTCTTTGTTTTACTATGTTCTTTTATTTTTTGAAGCTTCTTTATCTGAGACTTTTTTTTCTCATTTTCGATGCCAGTCGTGCTTGGGACATGAGAACAATGGAATCTCTTTGCAGAGCATGTAAATATGCAGTAAGTAAGCTGGACCATTATTTTGCTACATTTTTGCGTTAAGAAAGTAATATTTTTTTTTGGTAACGGCCAATGTTAATAATAATTAATTGTTAGATTAGTCTTCGCCCGAGTTTGAAGCCGGGACCTTCAACTCATTTAACCCTTAGCTCAAACAAGTTGAGCTACCCTATCCCCCTGTGAAGAAAGTAATTTTTTTTTTTTTTTTTGACAATCAAAAAAGAGAATTATTAATCAAACGTATGATTACAAATAAAAGCCGATGGATACTCCTCCATCCACACCCCTATTAGGCTCTTTTAGAGCTAATTGGGCTAAGGCATGGGCCAAGAAAGTAATTATTAACAACTCAGCGTTTGATATTGAGTATTGGGAAAATTTGAACTTTAATATTGGGTAGAGATAAGGTCTAAATAGAGCTTATAATGCCTAGAAAATCCTGACCTTACTAGCTTGTTTTGTTGGGTTGATTTATACCCGAAACATAATATGATATCAAAACCTATCCTATATCATTTAATGGGCTATCCGTAGTATCCATACAACAAGCCCCATAGCCCTGGGAGTGATATTGACAAAAAGTTTAACTCCCATGGTATCTTCACTTTACAAACCAGTTTTGTGGGGTCGAGTTAAGGCTTATGCAATTGATTTGGGCACTCATCCAACTATTATTGTGGTTTCAACCCTTGTATATCACGTCTTTATGTGTTTCACATGTTCATGACTAAATTTTCATGTGGTTGAATACTATGTTTATGATGTCTTTCTTTCCTTGGGCTTTAAAGCTAAGTTTTCAGTTGGCTAGACTAAAGAGTTTGTACAAGCCGAGTTGGTTCTATGCATTTTCTATGTTGATAATATTAGTTTGTATTATTCAATGCTCTAGCAATATTCTATCGCATGTTTCTAGGTGAGAACTTCTGGGAGGTTCATGGGGCTCACAATTGGTGCCATGCTGGAAGAGATTCAGAGTCTGTATAGGCAGCACCACCAGCCATGCTTTCTTTATCTCTCTAGTGAAGTTATAAAGGTATTCATATCTTACCATTCCAAAGGGAAACCTTTATTGATCATGTAAGCAATTGTTTTGTATGCATACAAAAGTGAAGTTGGATAAATCTTGACTTTGAAGTTTTTTTTTTTTTTTTTTCCTTTCATTTTTTACCTTAGGTGAATTTGAGTACCATCTTAATTTCAGGGCTTTTTTGTTGTCTAGTTTATGATTATTTCGGCTAGTGCCTGTTTTCAGCACTAGTGTGCTGCCTCCTGATCTGTTATGGGATCCTTGTAAGACATGCAGAAGACTTGGAGAGTGATATGTCATTGAACTTATGATGTTATGTTTGTATTGAAGTTTTAAACTTTTCTTTCTTTAATGAGCTCTCTTCTTTTATCCTATAATTTTTCTCGAATAACGGATTTAAAAGTAAATATGATTTCCTTAACTTGTGTCTTGTACTTGGAAGTACAGTTATGTTTTGAGTGGCGGTTCATCATGATTGTTAGGTAGTCAGTGCATTTTTACTTGTAGGATTGGATGATCATGATCCTGTGAGTTTCATGGTGGGATGAGTTATTGTTGGTGTTATAAGAGTTAGCATTAGGTTTTTAAGAGTATACGGGCTTGACTCAGATGTTCCTTGTAATATGTTGTACTGCACTATTAACCTGATTGTATATACACGCAGATAAAACTGTGCTATTTAGTTCATCTGTTAGGAAGCTGATATTGTATTACTAAGATAAGGGAGCAATATCCTCAATTTACTACAGGAATATTGCAGAAATTTAATGTCTGCATCTCCCTCACCCAAAGGCTCCAACTATCTTTCAAATAACTACATGCTTCCTTGATAGGAACTAAAATATAGATTGGATGGACATAGATTAATGGATATGTCTCCTTACAATCAGAGGTTACCCTCTATTACTCTCAGCAGTCAATAGCAGCCTCTATAGAGGTTTAGCGCAGCGACCCCTAGGCACTACACAAAATCCCATTTCATTGTGGTTATGAGTCGCGGGTGCAGCGCCACTAATAGCAATCAGATAGCGACAAAATAACTGTTGTAGTGGCCGCCACAGTGAAACTGCCACAAAACTGTCTTATTTAGATTTTTTTGTCATTTCACTCGTAAATAGTTATTTTTTGTTCTCAGGTTATAGCTGTTCCCTGTTTTTTTAATAAAATTAGCCACTTCCTCCTAAAATTCTTAATGGTGACAAAATAGTGTCCTCCTGTCTTGTCATTTCTTCTGCTCCAAATGACTTCATCTCCCCTCACCTTGTGCTGCTTTCCAGCAGCCCTTTCTGCAAACATTATACTTTGATATCCTCTAGACATTATAATTACTTATCAGTAGATATGAGCTTTTATTTAATTGACCTGTCTTTTCCTTTCATTTGAATGTTCTTGTTTCTTTGAGGATGTCATATGAAAATTTTGATAGAATATGAACCTATTATCCCGCTGACCCCACTTAGTGGGATAAGGCTTGGTTGTTGTTGTTGTTGATGAACCTATTATCCCGTTGTTGACTGTAGGAATGTCCAGAATTCTTCCCTTCAAATGGCATGGCCAATGAACTAGTTTTTTATAACTTAGGTGGTTTGTTTTTTACATTTCAGATATTTGGATCTGATCCATCTTGTGCTGACTACTTGAAGAATTTGATTGAGGCACTTTTCCATCACACAACGCGCCTTCTCACAAGTATTCAGGTGTGATTGAAGCGAGTTTGCTTTAGCACTTCCTTCCAGATCTATGTATAGTATTTGAATGTCTTATCACACTTTCTGCTGCAGGAATTCACAGCCCGGCCGGATATAGCAGATGATTGTTTTTTGTTGGCTTCAAGGTGTATTCGCTACTGTCCTCAGTTGTTTATCCCCTCGCCAGTTTTTCCTTCGTTAGTTGATTGCTCTATGATTGGGATCACAGTACAGCATAGGTATGGTCTCTCTCCCACACACAGACGCTCACACAATGTTGAAAGCATCCTACATTATTCTAAAATGGCATCATTATCATGTGCATTCTCACACTTTTTTTGTTCTTATTTATTCTTGAGATATTAGGAATCCCATAATTATTTTTCATACGGTTCCATGTCTGCATTTTACTTTTATTTTAGGCTCACCGTCTATAAGTTATGGCACCGTCTGCATGGAAAGAGGGCATGCATGGAATTTTTTGTTTGTTTTAACATATATATAGTTACTTAAGGAATAGATGCTTATTGAAATTTACAAGTGAAATACTTCCCTCTTAAAATACCAGTTATTTTATAACAAGGGACATTATTGATTGATTTTTTTTTTCTACCTTCAAACCTATTTGTTTTACGTTTTAGTATGATTGCTGCATGTTAACTTTGAGTGCTTGCAACTCTTGACGAGACTATGCTCTGAGAGTTGAATGAATATCTCAAAATTTTCAGCATTTTGTGGCATGTTTGTTTACCCTTTGCTGTTACCCCCTTCTCTCGTGCAGGGAGGCTTCCAATTCAATATTGCATTTCTTTTCTGATATTTTTGATCTGGCAAACACCACAACGGGGGAGCCATTTTTACCAATCAGAGATAGTATAATTATTCCTAGAGGTTCCAGCATTACCAGAATTTTGGTTGCTTCATTAACTGGAGCACTTCCAAAATCTCGAGTAGAAGTGGTAATTTTCTCAAGTCATTGTTGACTGCATTTCATTTTCATATATATTAAATTTTTTCTGATTGGATGAAGTTTAACTTTCTCAATGTCTATGCACCTGCACGTCCCTCAGGTGTCTTACACACTACTGGCATTAACTCGATCATATGGGATGCTAGCACTGGAATGGGCAAGAAAGAGTATTACGTTAATTCCATCAACTGCTGTCACAGACTTGGAACGATCAAGATTCTTAAAAGCACTTTCAGATGTGGCATCTGGAGGTGATACTAATGGCCTATCTGTTCCAATTGAAGAGCTCTCAGATGTTTGCCGGCGCAATAGAGCAGTTCAGGAAATAGTTCAAGATGCTCTGAGACCACTCGAGTTGAATTTGGTGTGTGTATCATAGAGGATCGGTAAACGCCTATGATATGATAAGGCCATTTTGTTTAGGTCCTGTCTATCAGTTAGGCTAGTTGGTTGTGTATTATTTGTTATATTCGTTTTTTTATATGCCATTCTCCGATTTTTTTGGGAGAATTTGCCCCGACATGTTGCGTTGGCCAGGAAAAATTAAACGGGGTGCTGTACCTTATGTTCTTGAGACGTGGGTTTGTAGAGTGGATGTCGTTGTCCTGGTTGCCATTCTGGGGGGGGGGGCGGAGGTTACATGGTATACAATTGTAATTTAATGACAACAGAAAAATGGGGGTAAAATAGAGTACAATCATAAGTTGCTGCAATTTAGTTTGAAATGAATACCGATTTGGGAATATATACTGTGTTCTGGTCATCAATGTTTTCTATGGATAGTTCAAATGATTCAATTGATTTGTGTTCGGGGTTCAATTTTTTTTACTGATTAATGATTGATTTTATTGAAATATAGTTTAAGTTCTTACTTGAGGCTTGTGGTAGCTTCGGAAATAGATTATTCACCCCTTTTTCCTCATCTGTTAATTAAAATAAGGAATTACAAATAACTTTGGAATATTCTTTTTTTGAAGGAATAACTTTGGAACAAACCACCAAAAGATTAACCAAGTGTGCATCATAGAAGATGATACATCAGTCACTACTACTATAGTTGGATTATTACATGGTTTCTAGAAAGATTAATCTCGTTTGGACTTGAATATATACGTTTTCTCCATTGGAAGTGATCTTGTTTGGAGTCCCATTTCATATCCACATTTCATTAGGTAGATTTGCTTTTGACGTGGGAATACCCCTTTATACCTGGGTGCTTGTTTTTATTCTGTCATCTACTAAAACTTCTTACGTTTACCTTTTTGATAAATTGATTTTTTTTTTTAATTAAGAACCATATGAAACGCACATAAGAAAATGCATCTAAGTTTTGTTTTTTAATATGATTTGACACGCTCATTCTTGGTAAATAGAAAGTCTCAACTTTTTAAAGTTTGTAACGCGTTAAACGAGTTACTAACTATTTAAATGGCAAGAAATCGGCATACTTTCAAACTGTCATTATGTGAAATGTACCTTAATGCAACCTAGTGTGGGACATTTACAGGGAACCGGCTGAACCCAAACCTATGCTTGTTTACTGGCTTATCACTTCCGTCAAAGACTAGCTTTGCTGAATCATCAACTTAAAGGGTTTGAGCCCTCACAACATGAACAATGGTGTGAATCTAAATATAGTATTCTCTAATTTGACCTTCAATGAAATAGTACAAGATAATGCAAAAGTACAATTAAAATTGACAATGGCATCAAATCCATTTGGAGAAAAGGCAAATAGTACTGAAATAATAATAACAGGACTAAACTAAGAGAGAACACAAATTCAACAAGAAAAGTTAGAGAATGATCATCAGATTCTGCACACCCATCCTGGCCAATCACTGCTTCTTTTCATAGAAGGTTGAGAGAATATTCTCTATCACTTACTCACCTCACCCTCCTATCCTCTTGTCCACGTGCTACCATCCTTTTCTGTTATAACAACTAATTTCTGACTTGGCTTCTCTAGCATTACAAGCTCAAGCCAGTTTTCAACCAAAATTATGTTTCAAAAAAACAAAAAAGACCAAAATTACATAACACACAAACACAAATATCAACTCCCCCCTTATACGCGTTTTATTTTGAAAGGAAAACTGCATCAACAATTTAATTAGAACTATATCTAAACTTTCTTTAAAAACAATATAAGTTCAACCATGCCTAAACTCTTATAACATACACTTATTTATACGGGTGTTTTGAAGATAAAAAATAAGATTTGTGCAGAGGGAGAATTGGACTAGAAAATGCTAAAGTGCAAATAGAAAATCCCAAAGTAGATTTTACCCACTGCTTAGATCAAATTATGCTACGCAATAGCTGCTATTTGACAACGTTGTGCACTAAATAGTGTAATAATAGTAATTTGTTCAAATTCTGTTAAACTATGACCGCTATTTGTGTTTTTCCTAATGCTTTCTCTAACAGTTTCTCAATGTTTGTCATTACTTTCTTCTATTGAATGAATGAATGAAAGAAAGTAAAAAAGACTGTGTGAGCTTTAGTTGAAGGGAAACAAAACAGAAGACATTAGTGCCACTTATGAGATTTATAACCACATGATAGCTGCATCTTCAATAGCTCCTGGCTAAATACACAAGGAGTCTTTAAATGTTAGCTTTCTGTCAAAAAATAGGACACTCACAGCAATTTGAAACGTACAAATACAATGCTTTTGACGAACAAGAAGTCAAATATAAATATGCCACCCTCACGCACAATAGCTAGCCAAATATGTTAATGCTGATATAAACAAAGCTATTCAAGTAATTTTGACCTTGTATTAGTTCATAACAAGAACTAAACCAAGCTGCACAAATATGAAAGCTACATCAGAGCCAGTGGAAACTCTATTCATCTATCTATATATTCATCTGTGAGATTAACCATCACAACGCTCATTTAAAAACAACTTTGAAAATAGACCGGGTGGCACCTTTGTGAGAGATCTGTGTTACTTACTTGCCAAGAAAAACAAATTTAAAATCAGCGAGGCGTGCCTTCTTCAGGTTATTCTTTAATCAGTCCATATAAACATTTTCCTTTGGATTTCAGTGCTATCAGTTTTATCTAGAAGAAAGCCAAGGATTTGGTGCGACATAAGTATAGCCCTGAAAATGGTCACCTGCTGTAGGAGTTGATGCTGGTGAGTCCTCGAGAGGCATTGTTGTCCAGCATCGATCAAAATTAGCCGTGCACTCTTTTCCAGCCACATCAGCTGGTTTAAACTTGGGTTGCACTTCTCTTGCCTCCAATTTGGTCCAATTGATTGACTTAAACCATTTATGATTTTTTATCTGCTCATCTCCATTTGGCCCACTGCCTAACCTTGTCGATGGATCCTTTTGCAGCAACTGTAACAAGTAAACAGGAATCAATGTGCAGTCTTCTTTTAATGAATAGAACCATCCAAATAGAATATAGATAAGGTCACTTTTGGAGTAAAGAAGAGCAGTGGTATACAATTTCTCCCAAAAAAGTCACACTCACCAAGGGGCAGTTTGGATTGGTTTATTTGAGCTTACCTATTGGCATAAACAATTGTGAGACTGTCTGGGAGAGCTTATGAAAACAAATTATGATGTATCCATTAGCTATTTTCAACTAGTTTTCATAAGTTCTCTAGGATAGCTTATCAAAACAGCTTGTAGCTTATATGGAAACAGTTCGACTTTATTTTATCTTTTTTATAGAAATAGTTTATACATGAGCACTTGTATGATAAGTGCTTATGCTATGATCACACTTAAATTGTTTATACAAATAGGCCTAAAAAAAGTAATTCAGAAATATACCAACTAATATATGTCAAGGTAGTGAATTAAGAAATACACAATCTGAAACCTTTACAGCTAAAGCTTGTAAAGTATTGTGTGTTGTCTACTTACTCCTTTGAGCAAAGAATGAGCGTCACTGGTAAGGTACGGTGGAAATTTAACTTTCTCTTTAATAATTTTCTCCTGTAGCTTCTTTCTGTTGGTATGTGTAAATGGTGCCTGCCAAATGACACTTAATAATCAGGGAAAAGAATGAACGTCACATAGCAAAAACCCTTTGTATTACAGACAATTCTACCTGGTGCACTTACAGAC
>Ga0228711_1003205_pt1 | contig 25402 bp, 14 predicted proteins | sample MedpolnodulmetaG_2_FD_177996 | JGI IMG/M metagenome (GOLD analysis project Ga0228711, IMG submission 177996) | Root nodule microbial communities from Medicago polymorpha collected in Santa Monica, California, United States - brown nodules | ecosystem: Host-associated > Plants > Roots > Nodule... | reverse complement strand
CCCCCCAACGGTACACCTTCCTTATTCGTTAGGAGAAGAAGACCGCATGTGACGGATAACAAAGCAACTGACATAAGTCTTCCTCTTGAAGGCCAATCAACACCATCAACTCAATAATCTCAAGTCCAGAGGGATCATTCTCTTTTGTTCTTGGATTTGTAACATTTAACGACTACAAACCTCAACTAATGAACATTTCAAAAGGGCCGGCCCAAGGCATAGGCCAAGGGTGCAGGGGTAAGGGCCTATAACTGTAAGGGGCCCAAATAACCGCAAAGAGGGCCCATATATTTACCAGACTTCAACCCATCAACCATTTCACTTTTTTTATTACAACCTAGCTACACTTCACTTTCACACCCCCAACCCAACATTTTCATTTTCACCCCCAACATTCATTAGCCAAATTGCTAAACTTAGAAGCAACACGTAAAACGAAAAATATATACTCCTTCCTAGAGACCAATTTTAATTTATTTTGAGAATGTTTTTTGGTGTTTCAGATTGAAGTTAACCTGAATTTGTATTTATATTTCAAAATATAATATGACTTTCATCGTGAAAGTTTCATGTTTGGGACATCAAATTTGATCTTGTTGTGATTTTTGATAAGTAACATATCATATTACTGAAATGATAATGAGAACTTTTAGAGGTAGTAAATCAATTAAAACATCAAATCAGATAATGAAACTTATATAAAACTTGGTACGTCTACTATTGTTTTGCTTAGCTTTGTTCCGTTTGGTTCGGCCGACCAAATTTATCTCTTTTTTGTTATTCTTTTTTATTAATAATATATAAGATGTGATGCAATTAACACACGATGTTTTGGAGCGTCAGCATAATTGGGATCTTAACACATGTATTATGGGGACCGTCATGATTAATGCATATCTCATTCACCTTTTGTCAACAAAAAAAATATGATCTATTATATAAGGTGGTCCTTTTCTCAAACTTGACCTAAGACCTATAAAATGTTAGAAACGAGCTCCATTTTAAGTAAAAGCGAAGTGCAAAACAATTAAAAATCTATTTATTTTTAACTTTATTTAAGATTATTGTATACATCAAGAGCTTAACTAGCATTAACTGCAATTTTCATTCCAAGGTTGCAATGACCAGGAATACCACATATGAAATAGTTCGCCCCTTTGGCAAGTGTAATTCTATCCGCTCCAGAGTAGTAAAATCCAGATCCACCTAGAGCCACACATGAGGTATAGCCAAACTCTTTCACTATCACCATGTTGTGTATCAAAGGGATGTAATTGAATACTGCACATAGAAAACAATTAAAAATTAAAACATGTCTTAGATAATGATTCAATGGTTTCAAATCAAACCTTTATCAAATTAAGACACTTACCTAGTATGTCACCAGCCTTGAATGTTTTTCCTGAAGGCCAGTTTTGAACACCAAAGGACCAACCTTTCCCATCACCAACAACGTATTCATCTGCATGAATTATCTTAGAATGAAACACCAACATACGTAAGAGAAGAATTAGAATACTTGCGCTACTGCCTCTAGCCTCACCCATTTTTAATTTAACTAACACTGGTAAATTAATTTTGAGTGCTCACAAGAGAGGGCAGAGGTATGGTTTTATAGCTTGGGACAATGTTTAAATTTGGGAACTACATAAATATAGTAATATTTCTTAGGTAATTTCATAAATATGGTATTCCTCCGTTTCATTTTAATTGTCATTTTACCCTTTATTTTCTGTATCAAAATAATTGTCATTTTAAAATATCAATATAACATTTATTACCTTTTTTCATTAATATACTCTTATGGGAAAGGTTAACTTGTGCCCTTAAAACATCAATAACATTAGAGGAGAATGACATGGAAGACATGTTGGAGAACCGTTCATGTTGGAGAACACGTTATTACAGGTTCTATGTCAGATAAAAACAAACAACAAGGGGAGAGAAAAGAGGAAAGGAAAATAAAATATACTTTCAATTCATGGCAGAACCCATATAAAACAAATTAAGAACTTAAAGCATTGGAGTGAAAATGAGGGAGTGTTGTTGAATCCTATATGCGGCAATTATTGGCCCACAAAAATTAACCTAGAAACATCAACATTGTTTTAGTATTGGAGATTTTGTTTAGAAATTGTGTCAATTTATTTTTCTAGAGATTAAAAATTAATGTTTTGTAATAAATATTTGAGTGTCGTTTTAATAAAATTATAAAACGAATAAAAAGTACAAAAAAGATTAATTACAGAGAAATTCCTTTAACAAATTGGATATTTTATATCAGACATGGTAATAAAATAAAAATTTTATTTAATAAAAAAAACTATTTTCATAAAAGTAAAATAAAAATCATAAATTTCTTTTGGACAGCTGGAAACAGGCATAATTGGCACTAATATATGAAAAATTCAAAATACTAGTATAATAACTTGTATCAAGCACGGGTGACTAGTTGTAACCACACACAAAAAAGGCACGGGTGACTAGTTGGAGTGCAATTATTGTTTTTTTTTTTCGAGGGAGGAGTCCAATTATTGTTATTTACTACGATCTCAAAGACTGACATTTCATGTACATTTGTTCTTTTTTTATTGCGTTAATGTACGTAAATTATAAACATAGTTTTTTATGAAATTTTGATTGAAATTATATGTAAAGATGTTGCAACTTTTAAATAGTAATAAACTATGTTCATCTTTTATCAATAAAACCAATAATATAGCATTCTTAAAAAAAAATTGTTTAAATGTATAACTAGAATAATGAAAAATTCAGCCAAAAAAAATCATGTATTCTTTTTATATATTGTTCTAGATATTTTACTCGTGTAATTGGATCAAATTAAATGTCGGAATTATCAGGTCGAACGTCATGACCAGGGTTTGAACCAGTGAAAAAAATTGATTTGTGGGGCAATTTTATATACACAGTAAATGTTTATATAAAAACACATCAGTTTAAATATCAATATATAAGTAATAAAATAATTTCATAATTATCACCAAATAAAAAGTCAGAGAAAAGAAAAACTAAGTCATTTTATTTTAAAAAAAACATCTTCAAATCTCAAATGACACTTTTCAAAATATTGTTGAATTGCCTCAAAATTGATGGATTCTAGTGGAGTTGAAATCGTGACACGATTTACAAATCATGGCGTGATTCTTTAGGCATAATACAAGTGAGCTATTGGAAGCAAAATTGTGGCGCGATTTCGGGATAAGGATATAGTATTGTATTGTGTACTAGCTTTATCGTGACATGATTTATGCAAATCATGATACGATTTTAACAGTGTCTGAGTACTAATTAAGGCTTCATTCGTTCATTTTTAGGTAGGGTTTGAAGAGAGAGAAACTTATAAAATCAAAGGAGGTAACTTTAGGATTGAGTGTCTTTGGTGAGAGGTTATCTTTAGAGGTTCCGTTGGGTTGGAAATATTTGTAAACATCTTGGGTGAGTGAAATCATTGAGTCTCTTGTATATGAGAAGAGATTGGGAAATTGATAGAAATTAGGTTTGTTCTTGGAGATCTTGTTGAAGTTAATTTCTTGTAACCTTTTTGCATCTCATTGTAAAGAACTCATTGATAGTGAAGTGGAGAGATCTCTCTCCTCCAAAGTAGGTCATTGTTGGACCAAACTTGGTCAACATTTCTTGGTGAGTTTGTTTCTCTTCTCTCTTTATCTTTTACTTATGGTTTTATGCTTTGCACTTTATTTCTAGAATAGATCTAGGTCTATTATTGTTGTTGTTGCTTAAGGCTACTTTGATATTGGTTACTACATCTATTTTGCTCCATATATGTAAGTTTATTGATGAGATATTTGAGTTCAAATTCACAGCACATATCTTCATATTTTAAACTAATTTTATGTCTATATAATCAAACAATCATTCACCAATTTATCATTTTTTTCTTCTGGATTTTTCACAAGTAAAATATTCAATAAATTTTTGTGAGGGCAAACATATAATTTTTATTATTGACAAATATAAAAATATTAATTAATTTATAACAAAATGAGTGAACAGGTGGAGGCAATTGTCTCCAATTATCGTAACCTATATTTGTGTCTTGTTTGGACTCTAACTCCGCCACTTGTATGTGTGAGTTTCAATAGTTATTTGTCATTTCGTCTATTTATAAAAAAAATTAATGGAATAAAATAATATAAATTTATATGTATAAAAATACAACAACAACAATCAAGCACTATCTCACTCAGTAGAGTCGGTTACATGTATCAAATTATGTAATAATGTTCTATCATAAACCATATTATGATTCAAGTTATTAATCTCTAGATCATTCTTAATAGTTTCTCTTATACTCTTTCTAGATTTTGCTTTCCCTCTAGCGATTTGATTATCCTCAATCTAATCTACTCTTCTTACCACTTAATCTAAGAGTCCTCTCTAAATGTCTAAACCACCTAAGTATATTTTCCATCATCTTTTCCACAATATGTGTTCCCCCCTCTCTCTCTCTCTCTCTCTCTCTCTCTCTCTCTCTCTCTCTCTCTCTCTCTCTCATTTAGTCTTATCACACATCTAATTCAACATCCTCGTCTCATATATGCTTATTTTATTCTTGTGTTTGTTCTTCACCGTCCGATACTTTGTTCCATATAACATCATCAGTCTTACCGATGTCCAATAAAAATTGACCCTTCAACTTAAGTGGTACTTTCTCATCACATAAAACATTTGAGGTCATCCTCCATTTCAACCATCCCACTTAAATTCGATGATATACATGATATACATCTGTTTCTATTTCTCTGTCATTTTGTATTATGGAACAAAGACATTTCATCTGTGTAACTTGTGGTAGGATATGATTTCCAATTTCTTTTTCTAAGGTAGAAATACTCCACCTTTGCTGAAATTACATCCCGCCTCCTTACATCATACTATTATGGGATATGATCTCCAATTTCTACTTAATCACACTGTTATGGGAAAATTTCAAGTGGCTCCATCCCGCCTCCTTACACTAGTCGAGACCCCCTCACACATATTCAAAATAACTTGAATATAAGCAATCCTACCATACGCATTCTCCAAATCAATGAAAACTAAGTGCAAATTATTTTATCCATCTGATATGTCGCTTAATCACACGACATAGTGAGTTGATTACTTCCTTGGTCGACCTCTCAGACATAAAACCAAATTGGTTATCGATAACTCAAGTATCTTTTATTAGTCTTCGTTCAATCACCATTTCTCATAGCCTCATGGTATGACTCATATGTTTAACTCTCCTATAATTTGCACAATTTTGTATATCCTGTTTGTTCTTATAGATTAGAATTAAAGTTATTCCTCTCCATTCATTCAGACTTTGTTTTGTCCTCGTAATATTTTTAAATTGTTTGGTGAGTCACTCAATGTTTATATCTTTAAGACTTCCCCACACTTCAATAGATATGTTGTCTAGTCCAACCTCTTTGTTATCACTCATCCTTTTCAACGCTTCTTTTATCTAGTGTTCTTGAATCTGAATATAGTTCTCCTGAATGCAATGATTCATGTCGGGCTTCTTGCATATGATGTTGATTATCCATTTTCGTCTGCATTAGACCCAACTGATTTTCGAAATTCATATTTTTGTTGTGAAATATTTCCATCCATGCAATGGTGGGGGTCTCACATGGCATCATCGATGTGTTCTATCTATCTATCTATCTATCTATCTATTGAACTACAAATAAAACTTTAGTAAATAATTTATAACGGGTATGGTTGGCCCTAGTTTTTTAGTGAGATAAACTTCACCTTCTCTCTAAGTTTTTTTTCTCTTTCACTCATCGAGGATGGGTGGTTTTAGGTCTTTTTTGACATATAATCACCCCTCTGCATTTTTTTTCTTCCATTTCTTTCATTCTAAATAAGTGATTTCCACATATATCAAGTTTTCTATTTTGTCTTTTTTCGTGATATCTTCGTCTGAGTGCGGCGTTGTTTTGTTCGTCGTCTTGTGCGCGTTGTCTGATTTCGCGTCTTGTTGCGGTGTTCGTTTGGTTCCTATTGAAAATTCAACTTCAGTCAATATTAGATTTAATCAAGACGTCAACATTGCAAATCTGGAAGCATGAATATTCTGATGATATATAGATTTTGTCATATTATTTGTAAGCATTTTGCAGTTGTATGTTATTAACTGGTTGTTGTGAGTTTGTTCGCAGATTCACCGTTTACGATTTAACATTGTTGAGCATGTTATTGTATCTTATATACTCTATCAATTTGAATGAAAAAATATCGTTTTTCTTTTGTCAAAAAAAAAAAGTACATTCAAACCAATTATTATTATTATTATTATTATTATTATTCCTTATTTTAATCCTTTTTTACTTAGATTTTTTTTTTGTCAAGTAGTCTAGTGGCTAGTATTCATCTTTTTCAAGGTGAATAAGTGAGGTGTCTGGGGTTCGAACCCCAACCCCTACATACAATATAACAATGCATATCCCTACCAACTGAGCTAAGCTCATGGAGACACTTAGATATTTTTTAACGTGAGTTATAAATAACTCAGTATTTATGTTAAGAATGAAACTGTATTTTTATGGGAAATGCTAATATGCTTATGGCACATGTTAATATATAAAAAAAAGTTATATTGGAAATTTTCAAAAGGTTGAAAATTAATTGTTCATAATAAATGCTTATTATTTTTTAAATCCTTAACATATACTCTATAATGTTAACATGATTTTCTTTAAGGAATAAAGGAACTGTATTTCATATCCACAACAAAGTTTTATTTTATTATAAAGTGGTGAAAGTTAATGATTGAATTGAGATTCCACCGATTGGCTTTCTGAGTAATTAATTCAGTTGGTTTTTCACGTCTCTTTAGTCAATTTAATTCAATTTGATTACTAAAGTGGCTCACGTCTCCTTCAATTGTTCAACTGCTTGCTTTTCGATCGGTAACATCAGGAACTACCATATTTACCACCGATTGGAATTCACTTTGCAATTAACTGTTAAATGACTCGTGCACCCACGCCTTACGTAATATTGTGGTAATTATAAAAAAGATTTCTGAAATGTTTAAAGATATTAAATAAAAATTATCAATATCTTAATATATATATATATAAAAGTTAAATAAGTTTGCCCTAATTAATCCCGTCTTTTTTGGTGGATCTGAGTAATTTTTATGGAAAAAAAAGAGTTTGCAAGAAATTGAACCAGGTACCATATGCTTTCACTTTACAAATATAACCACTATGCCACTTCTACTTTTGTTGAAATATTGTTGCTTACAAAAATGAAATACATGACTAAAACATTTTTTTTAAATTCCCAACCGCCCTAGCGGTTTCCTCTCTCATAGAAGTTATTTTTTATTATTAGCGGTACCTTTATTGATAGTAGTTCTTTTTTCATTTTTTTTGGTGTACGTTTACTACGTTTTACGATATTAAAGTTGTATCTTTAAAATTGTAGATAATTTGACTAATCCAGATGATAATTTTATCATTAGAAACTTCACTTTTTCCTGTAATTTTGTCGGCCTCTTTGTTTCTCCTAATATTATATTACTTGAAGTTGTTTATTCTGACTTTTTATTTGCAAAAATCGCTACAGGAGACTATAACATTACTTTGTTTTGGCAAAGTAATGACTTCGATTCCATATTCATTTTTGTTAATTTCCATATTCATTTTTGTTGATGCAATCTAAACGTTGTTAATTTGCTTTTTTGAGATTGTGCATATCGATCACTTTCAATTGTCACTTAGTTTGATTCTTTCTGAGTTTATATGCAACTCTACAAGTAATAATATAGCCAATTTGATATTTTATATATGAAACTCTACAAAATCCGTGCATCGCACGGGTTAGAGTCTAGTTAATATAATACTTCTATTAAGTTTTTGGGTTAATTAAGTTTTTAATCCCTATAAATATTCACAGTTTTGTTTTTAGTCCCTACAAAATAAAATCACACTTTCAAACCCCTTTACTATGTGGGCTGGGGCCTAAACTTCAAAGCCTAATGATATTGACACCTCTATCTCCTAGGACCCATTTCCTTTGTGAAAACATTTTATATTTTTATTTATTAAAATTTATATTAGTTTACTTGTTAACAAGGAGAAACCGACTTTTAAGTGAACAATTGTATTGCATTTCAAAAAACAATAAAATGACATAATAACTATTTTCATTATTCCTAAAAAATGCATCATTCCTTACTAGCATTTTATATTCTCTCTACCACAATGACTTTAAACATCTTTCATCGTATTAGGAATCTAAAATAAATGTATATTCCAAAACAAAAAATATGTTTTCACAAATAAACAAAAATGTTTTCACATAATAAACAGAACATGCTTTCTTTTAATTTGACTGAAATTACACATCTATAGCTCAAGATAAGCTCGCCTAACACAAGATAGGTGTCAAATGAAACATCAAACCAACTTTTCATAACTATTTTTCAATCAAATACCATATTTCTATCATACTCATTAATCTCTAAATCTTTTTTAATAGATTTTGTAACTATCAATTTTACGATAATTAAGTGAAACCAAGTGTAAACTTAACTCCTTAATGTGCACACATTTACAATGAATTTGACTTAAAGATGAAGAAAAGCATGAGTGAATTTAACTCCTTAATCTCAACTTAAACCAAGCTCGTCTTTGAGGTACTTAATTGCTTCTGATACGCCATCCTGCAAGTTGAAGGATCGTGTAAGCGACAAAATGTGTTAAAGCTATACATCTTATGGTTAGAGTTTTCAGATTTGAATCAGATCATACTTCAGAGAAAAGGCTTAAATTATTCGCTATGAATTATTAAATTAATTGAATAAAATAAACCAAGAGTTTCGTAAGTACTACTCAGTTGATAGCTGCAAAGACTAGATATGCAGAAGTTTGAGTTCGACTAGGCTATTTGACCAGAAAACAAGAAAAAGAAACCAAGAATGTATAGAATAGAAAAGGAAGCAGCTATATTAAACATTTCATCATTCATATAGTAATTTAATTCTAAATAGTGGTGCATACAAAAATTAAAAATTAAAAAAGTGCATTGATAAAAGTTAATGACTATACACCAACAATTTAGAAAAGTTAGTACCCAATGTCATCCAATCATAACTTACCATGGTATTACTTTTGTTATATCACTTCTAAAAATATTTCAACAAATACTAGACATAGTAAGACGTGTTTAAATACAACAACCAAGTCTTGTCCCACTGAGTGGGGTCGGCTATATGTATCAAACGACACCATAATGTTCTATCAAATACCATATTTCTATCGAACTCATTAATCTTTAGATCTTTCTTGAGAGTTTCTCTTCTGGTTCTTCTACGTCTTCCTATACCTCTAACGATTTGACTCCCCTCCATTCTGATCTATTCTCCCTACTACGAAATCCACAGGAGTTCTCCCTACATGTCCAAATCACATAAGCCTAGTTTCCACCATCTTTTTGAATACAGGTGCTACCCCAACCGTCTCTCTAATGTTGTCATTTCTAATAACTAAATAAAATCTTTTTACATTGTTGGTGTATAATCATTAACCTCCAAATAAAATCATCTAATTTAGGAATATATTACCTCAAGAAATATTCTTTCAGCAATCTCTGCGGCCCGTGCTCTTACTGTTGATGATATTGTATCATGTATCGCACGCGATAGTACATGTGCAGCTTCCTGGATACTTCTGTCATCATTTTTATCAGGAAGCAAATGGTTTCTACTGAGCGGTTCAGGTGAAACGCCGAGCCAATGCATTCTTTCAGCCCAATAAAATTGATCTAGCACAAAAGGGCACACTACCTGCAAATTTGCAAAGCCGTGTCAAGTGCACCTTGAAATGAATGATCAATAGCTTCAAGAGAATTTTATTTGGAAAAGTAAATGCAGTCTAACAACCCTCTGTAGGCAACAACATATATGGTCTAAACCAATGCTTAAACGTCAACATGGTCTAAGAGTAATTTTATGCTACAAGAATCCTGGCAAAGAAGAAACATTTTTAAAGTCCTAATATTTCACTAAAGAAAATCAGATTCGCAGCTATAGGAACCTGTCAAGAATGTTTCAACTTTCCTATAAATACAATTGCGCATTCCTCGAGTAATTGGTCCATTGGTCGATGTCTAAGAGAAAAACATCATTCCCATTCATGGTGTATAAATATGCAAAGATAAATTTTAATTACTTAAGATATTAACCCTCAATCTTGTCTATTTATAACAACAGGGATAAGAGTTAAAACTTATGCCTATAAAAAAAAAAATAAGAATGAAAACCTTGTCTACCTAATTACTTTATAATCAGAAATATACACACATAACAGAAATAAAGGGAAGTATTTCCTCTAATGATCAGAGGAAATATCTCAACATTGCCCCTCTGGCCAGTGCATGTAATATATATCATATGCATCAATCATGGTACATATATAAGATAAAGATATCATCAGGCCTCTGAGAGACTTGGTGAAAATATCATGTAATTGATCATTTGAGTTTGTAAAGGACGTAACAATATATCTGAAAAGAATTTTCTGGTGGATAAAGTGGCAGTCATGGAAGACTTTGGATGCGATATGTAAAGTTATCTGGTTATCACAAATAAGACTCATTGACTGACTCGGACTTGTAAAACTTTAAATCATCAAGAAGTTGTTCCAACCAAATAAAGTCACATGTAGTGAGAGTCATATATTGATAATCAGTCTCTATATTGGATCAAGCAACAACTCTTGCTTTTCCAAGATTTTTTTTTTCCTCCAACAAGATCACAATCAGAGGTTGAACGTTGATCACTAGGATATCCAGCCAAATAAATGTAATTTGTACTCATAAACTAACTCTTTCCAATGGACCTCTTTATGTATCAAGATTCAAACAACAAAGGAATTCAGGAATTGATTCACAACAACAAAGAATATGTCAGGTAAAAATCGCAACTCTTCACCTGGAATCATGTGATTCTTTTATCTTTCTAGGTCTGGCCGTGTTCATGCATGAGAAGAACAGAAAATTGGCGGGGGAAGCTTGGATCTCCGCGCAGAGCCGTAGAAACAGTAGAATCGTCCACGTCGGTCAATTCAGTTTGTGTTTGAGAAGAGGCATGATTTGCATGTCGGGTCTGTGTAGACACGTTTTAAACACATGAAAGGGTGTGAGGGTCAGAAATGATGCATGTCAAACAATTGCAAGGTTTTTTCACAACAATGCAATATGTCATTCAATTCAGCAAGGAGATAAGAATGTGTATTTAATTTCACAACATGAAAATGGATTTAAGCCCACTAGTGAAGTTGACAAATGATGCTTTGGAAGAACGTAGGGCTAAATGGAGGACAACTGGGTGTACTATAATGACAGATGGAGGATGGACTGATAAGAGGAGGAGAATAATTCTGAACTTAATTGGGAATAGTCGAAAGGAAACGGTATTTTAGAATTTTGTTGATGCATCCAACATATTAAAAAGAGCCGACAAAATCTTTGAGATGATTGTTGAAGAGGTTGGAGAAGAAAATTTCGCTCCAGTTATAATAGACAATGCAACAAACTACAACCCTACCGGTGAGATGTTGATGCAAACGAGAAAAAGATTGTATTGGACACTTTGTGCAGACACTGCTTATGTTGCTAGAAGACTTAGAGAACATGATATCAGTGCATGGAGAGACAATTCTACAGGGTAAAAAAATTACATCTTATATTTATTCCATAACTGTCTCATTTCTATTATCCCTCATTTCACACAAAACATATTGATTTGTTGAGACAAGGCACTACTCGCTTTGCAACATGTTACCTTACTTTAGGTTGATTATAGAACAACAGCGATGCTTTGATAAGAATGTTCACTTCCAGGGAATGGAAGTCTAGCAAAAGTGAAAAGTCGAAATATGGAATATTGTTGAATATGTGGTTCTAGATATATTTTGGAAGCAGATTGTAATTTGCTTGAGGGTCTCATCGGCTCTTATTAAAGCGCTTCTTTTGGATGACTCAGATTTACAACCAACCATGGGATTCATCTATGAGGCAATGACCAAGCAAAGGATAAGATACAAAAGCTTTTAATGGGGTCAAAAAAACGTAGGTTTGTTTGTTTTTAAATTGTTTTATGAGTTTTTGCTTTGGGTGTTTGTTTTTTAATAATGCACATTTTTCTTGAGTGTTTGTTTTCTTTACCAACAGCATTTTTCAGGCATATACTCTTCCATGCACTTGCAGAAGTAACTGAGACATCAAAAGGAGTAGAAATTCCAACAAAGCACTGCAGAAAAAAGAGGGATAGAGTCAAAGAGGTTGCTGCTGCATAGGATATAAGGGTCGCACTTGCACCAGACTAGAGGGTTGCTGCCTCGTACGATTCTATGAGATGGAAATGCAGAAAGCAGCAGTGAGTGACTGAAGAAAAAAAGAGAGAAATTCAAATGAGAGTACATTATCGGGATGGTTTCCAGAAAATTAATAGGTGTAGTGGATTACAAACTAAACGACTTACCCTTTAATGTGATTTAAACGTTTTATGTAGGTTTTTTTTTTTAATGCCAATCATTGTTTTTAAGGATTCAGGTCGCATAGCTGACCTGCAAACCACGACTCTGCATAGACACGAACAGAATCGGTCAACTCGCACGATTCTACCATTTCTATGTGAAGATTCCAACGCTCACACCAAGTGAAAGTTCCACTAATGCACGAATACAGCCAGGCCTAGCAAGATCAAAGAATCATACCGATTCAATTTGCAGATTCGCGATTTTGACTTCCATGGCGACGCCAGTACAAAAAACTGAAAAGATGTACAATCAAATAAGCAAAGGAAAAAGAGGCATTGAAGAAAACCTTCTAAGGATTTGGGTCGGACAAATTGCTCGGAAAATGACAGGAGGGACTGACGATCTAAACAGAACAAGCAACGTGGTAAAAGGAGTCACAGACAGTGGCACATGGACCTTGCTGCCTTGTCTATTTATAACAATAGGATTACAATCAAGATCCCTTAATTATATGGAGAAGAATTAGAATCTATATCTATGTGATTAATTTACAATCACAAAGATATACACACAAGAATGGAAATAAAGAATAGTATATCAAAGGTAAATATCTCAACAGAGTCATTCAGGTGTACTCCCTATAAAAAAATATTCATTTTTAATCTTTATATTTTACAAAAGTTACTTGCTTTTAGTCTTTGAACACAACGATGGAGATTAACGGCATGCAATATTTTTAAAGGTGAAGACTAGAACTGAATAAAAAAAATTATAAGACCAAAACTTAAAGGTTTTGATTTTATTAGAAATAGAAACTAAAACCATATTTAACAAAGTGTATAAAAAATTAATTAAAATCATATTTATTACTAACCTGTGGTGTGCCTGCCTGTAATGCAGCAGCAGTAGTTCCACTAATTACAGATGATCATTCCGCACAAAAACATCAATTAGAAATTATCTCTCTTGAATACTTCAATTTAATCATAACATCAGAACAACCAATAGATCAGAATACGAGTTATCCTACCTGCCTCCATGGTGAATCACAGCAGCGCATTTTGGGAAAAGCCAACCATATGGTAAGGAACTGTTCATATTAAATAAAAACAAATCATTCTTTGATAGAAAAGAAAAAGGGTGACTAATTAGCATTTTCTTCAATATTAGAGTAAATCAAAAGAAACTATAATTTCAATGGTTAGTTCCACTAAACTATACCATGAATCCAACTATAATTGCCACTCATGTTACAAAATCCCTGAAAGCTGAATTTTATTTGTGGAAATCATAATTAATCTATTATAAGGAACCCCCCCTTTTCAATCAAGCTTTTAAGTTTGTATAAGTAGCTAAAGAAAACTCACCCAAAGAAACATAACAGTTGGCCATTATAAAGAGGGACACAATCTTCACTCCAATTATTCTGCTCATATGTTGCTTCGGAAGCAATTATACGAACCACCGATTCTAAAGGTTCATATCCACCCGTAAAGAGAATAAATCTATAATTTGTAGTGCTGAGGACTGCCTGGAGAACACAAATAAATGAATGAGGGTCTTTTAGAAAACCCATGCTGCAAGTAAAAAAGTAATACGTCAAATTTAAAAAGTCTATAATTACAATTACTATATCAACTATGTTGTGTGATGTTTAACACAAAGTTGAAGCAAGCTGTACCTTCCAATAGCACTCAACCCAATAAAAATTGGTTTAGCCTTTACAAAATTTTGCATCTCTAAATGACGTGGACATAGGTTATCTGTATCATATAACGATGTTTCTCTGCATTTCGTACATGTAAACTGCCATTCAATAGGAAGGAACCAAAAACCACAAACCCGCACTCTTGATGGCCAATATGCTGTAAACGGGCTCAAATAAATCAGGTGATAAAATAAATCTAAAAATCTAAAATCAAGTATACTAGAGACTTGAAATGTTTCGGTTGCTTGAGAGAAACCCTCTCAGCATTTAATTTTGAAAAGCTAGACTATTCACAATTCAAATTCAACTCAAATACCTAAATCCCTAATATTTAGGGACTAGTTTTTACGAGACTTGGAGAAAATGTGTGTGAACCAATCTCTATTCAATTAGTCTTCTTGTAAAATACTAGGGTAAAGATAATATGTATAGCTATTTGACTGTTGCAAATAGTTTCAGAGTCAATTTTGCGAAACATATATAACTAATTACTTAAACCGTATATGTTCACAAGTAGAAAAAATTCATGACTCAGTTCTGGCTTTTACTGTTTATGTGACTTTCATTAATGACCTCTAGAGATGTATACGTACTTGAATCTATTCAACCTCTATAAAGTGAATCTATTCAACCTCTATAAAGTGAATCTAAGCTACTTGGAAAGTTGAACATTAATTCTATTATATTTACAACAATGGCATATACATATAGTAAATGAAATTTTATCGAAGACAAGAACATACCCGGACATTCAACAACTTCTTTACTAAAGCCATACCTGTGGAACAATACAGATACACACAGTAAGACAAGAACCTAATATTGCGTATCAGTTCAAAAGACCATGTAAATTTATGTGACCGCGTAATTATCTAAATGTAAATAAAAAACATTCTACAATTAAGTTGCATCAAAAGGAAATAATTTTTTTATCAGGTGTTGTGATGTGTATGACCAAAACAAAACAAAAATGCTCGGTGGAAATTTAATGAAAAACTCCTAAAAATTCAGATCTAACGTGGTACACAAATAAGACATGAAACATTCAGATAACAACACCAATAATATGAATATGGAGCTGCTTTCAAAGTTCCATAACAGAAGTTCATTGAAACTAATTTTGTTGAGAACGATTTTGGCATTCAGAATCTGTGACTTACATCAGAAGTGGAGATTGTGGCCTATCATACCAAGTAGGAATGCCTGTAACTGGATCCTGAAATCAACACAATAACATTAAAAAATGGCCGCCTGAGATCAATAGAGTAAGGGTGCCCCATACTCTTTTTCAAGGATACATGCCTTGTGAAAGGTGGCCCAGACATTGTTTGAAGCACAAACAAGTTACCATAAATTAATTTTACTAAATGAACTGAAAAAGAAAGAAAAGACAACTAACAGTAAAGGGACATGGACTCAGATGTAAGTCTTCATCTCTCCATGATCCCCAATTTTCTGTGAAAAGGGGCCACATCCAATGAATAACATCCTTCCAGCAAACCTGCATGGAAACAAGATGGTTGGAAAAAAAAAATTGATGCCGCTTGTTCCAAAAAAAAATAAAAAAATTAGAACATAGTAACTTAAGAAATACCTTACCCGAAGGAGCTTCAGTAAGATATTTATAGAGAAGAGGAAGTTCTCTTTGGAATTGTCTTTCAAATGTTGCAGGTGCACTAAACAGTAAATAAATTATTACAAGATCAAAATGTGTTCATAAAGGTAAAAAAATGAAGGTTGAATCAGCTAACATGCCAACTAGAGCAAGCAATTTATAAGTAAACAACTCGTTTTACTTGAATATTGTGATTCAGTTTTTTACCTGCAAATTAGAACTTCTCCCTCTGGTAACTTTTATAAGCAAATATTCTCTTTTCAGGTTCATTGAATAGTTGATGTATCTTGTTTATAATGGAGTCCAGATACATCAGTGATTCAATGAACCTGAAAATGGAATATTTGCTTATAATATTGACTGGAGGGAGTACATATTTAGTGCTTAATCTAACACTCTAGTTAACAGATCATGAGTGAAACTAATAAATTATTCAAGACAACTTTTCCAACCAATAGCTATGGTGTGCATTTTGTAACTTTCAAAGTTTACATGACACGTTTTTAAGGAAAACTCAAATATCTGAGTTACAAATGTCAGGAGAAACTGGTGAGAGTCGATGATCCTGTGAAGGTGTCGCTTCTCACCACAAAACAAGTATAGTTGTATCCAAATCCAACTATAGTTAATAATAAGAAAGGATATAAACTTCTTAAGTACCTGTATGGAACAACATAAGGTGCAGCTACAACGCAGTGGATAGAAAAACATTCAGCAAGACTCCATCCTTCCTAAACAATCATGAATATATCCTCAATCACCAGATCATTTAACCATGCAGTGGAATTAAGAATTATTTAACCACATAGCAGTTCACTAATTCATTAATTCAAAAGAATATTCCACTTAATGTTATTTCATGGAAATATTATTGTACTTTTCTATCAGAAACATATACTACAAAATCTACACCACCATGTTTGTAATTAAGATATGACCGATGACTATACGTTCCCTAGTATTAGGCATCTCATTGTCTCCTTAAACACAACCAAAGTTTTACATAAATTATTTTTCAACTTTCCATGCAGCTGTTGGAAAATTTCAATAAATCAATTGCCACTAGCAATAACAAGTTTTAACTTCAATCAAAACCCTGTCAATCCCAAATGATCTAAAAAACTTGTCAAAAAAACCAATCTCAAGTATAGTTCTCAATTTATACCAGAGCAAAAAAGTTTATCACAATAAGATCACCATCCAAGCTCAGACCATCTCCAAATATCTTTTCAATTAGAGAATAGCATTCTCTTCTATGATCTCTGGTAATTTTCTTTTTCTGCAATAAAAAGGATGACTCTGCTTCCTCTGATATAACAAAACACCCATTAGAACTATAGATTCTCCTCTTATTATAGTTCTCTGCATTTAATGACTAGAACCAAGTACACAGCTCAAACCTTCAATATCATTATTCCGATCAGCAGAAAGAACCGGAGCAGATGAAACTGCGCAGAATTCAACATGTTTTTCACCCAAGTGAGGACTTAAGCTCTGCAAGGAAATAGTATGTTCAAATATCAAACTATCAGGTACTAGTAGTAAGAAAAGCAAATATAAGGAAGTAGAACTGCATAATTTTAACACAGTGGTCGATTTGTCAGAAGACTTGTAACAACAAAATATCATTTCTTTGTATCACTTGAAAAGTTATGGATAATGTTTTGTAGTGTGGTAAAACAACAGCTACCGCCGCGTTATACCGTTTTAGGGTAGCTAAATTTGAAAATGTCTCTATTGTTCTGCGATATTATTATTTGTAGTACAAAATGTTGTCAAAAGTGGCGCTGTATCACTGTTGCGTGGAAGACTTTGAAAAACCCACTATTTTCTGTCATCCACTATCGACAACACGCACTTATTGGCAAAATATAAGCAAAGCATCATGGCAGGTTCTTAAAGGATTACAAGATCAAAATGTGTTCTTAAAGGTAAAAATTGAAGGTTCAAAAACTAGATTCAATTATCAGCTGGATGTGAAATCAAACATTCAAATATCTGAGGTAAAAATTGAAGGTTGAATCGGCTAACATGCCAACTAGTGCAAGCAATTTATAAACAAACAACCCGTTTTACTTGAATATTGTCATTCAGTTTTTTACCTACAAATTATAACTACTCCCTCCAGTCACTATTATAAGCAAACATTGTCCTTTCAGGTTTATTGAATAGTTGATGTATCTGGTTTATAATATGGTCCAGATACATCACTGATTCAATGAACCTGAAAATGCAATATTTGCTTATAATATTGACCAGAGGGAGTACATATTTACTGCTTAATCTAACACTCTAGTTAACAGTTCATGAGTGAAACTAATAAATTATTCAAGACAACATTTTCCAACCTATAGCTATGGTGTGCGTTTTGTAACTTTCAAAGTTTACATGGCACATTTTTAAGGAAAACTAAAATATCTGAGTTACAAATGTTAGGAGAAACTGGTGAGAGTCGATGCACTTGTGAAAGTGCGCTTCTCACCACAAAACAAGTATAGTCGTATCCAAATCCAACTCTATAGTTGATAATAAGAAAGGAACTAAACTTCTTAAGTACCTGTATGGAACAACATAAGGATCACTGGAAAAGTTATGGATAATGTTTTGTAGTGTGACCGCCGCGTTATAGCGTTTTAGGGTAGCTAAATTTGAAAATGTCTCTATTGTTCTGCGATATACTATTTGTAGTACAAAATGTTGTCAAAAGCGGCCCTGTATCACTGTTGCGTGGCAGACTTTGAAAAACCCACTATTTTCTGTCATCCACTATCGACAACACGCACTTATTGGCAAAATATAAGCAAAGCATCATGGCAGCAAAGTATGAGGAGAAAAGTGATTGAGATCAAGTAATCACAACCAACCACAAGAATGCATTATATTTAATGATCAAAAGTGGAAAGATAAGTAAATGTTTATCCGAGATCACCTTCAGGAGTACCACAAAATCCCCAATTTTGAAGAGTAACATAAAATCCCCAACAATAATTTCACCATACAAATATATTAATCACAATCTCAATCGCATAATCAATCAACTAATTTAATACAGTTGGAGTCATATAAGCAAACCCCTAATCAAAATCCCAAATCAAAAAACCCTAACAATGAAAAAAGAAGATTCATACTGTTTTTGTTATGTAATATCTGTTGGAGGCCAAACTCGGAGAATGAGATATCAGAGGCCAGAAATGCGGTGTTGGACGGAGAAGGGAGGTGGGTGTGTGACATGGAGAAGGAGGAAGGTCGAGCGTGAGAGAGAAAAGAGAGGCTAGGATTGCATCACGTGTGAGAGACTAGAAAACATCAATAGAAACTAGAAACTAATGGATTTCTAGAGACTAGAAAACTAATACACTTGCCCTATTTATCATCTTCCTGTCAAAAATAGCTACACAAGTAAATTGGTTGGTAAATAACTAGACGAGATCTCATTAGGGAAGAATAGGTTGCAAATAGATTCAAATGGTAATGAACACTTAAACCTCTAAATTGGGTAGCACCTTCTGCGACTGTAATTTCAACAGTAGCATTCTCAACATTGTCCTTAATTTTCTGTGTAAGATCTACAACCCTTAGAGCCCAAGGCTTGAACCCTGTAGTATGGAAAAGTTTTTGCAAAACATTATCATCATTAGGACCATCACTTCCAATCATGAATGAAGTCTTCTTACTTATTTTTATGATATTAACTTGAACCAACCTATTCAGTACGTCTTTGTGGATAGCCAATGTAGATGACTGTAATGCCAATCCCAAATTCATGCTGGAAATGATTTTCACAGTTTGTCAAGTAGATTGACAGAGCCATAATCGAACATCTTAGTCTTCTTCAAGAGATGTCTATCAAGTTCTGATTCAATGGATCTAACAGACACTAAAGATGCTACCGTTGAATTCCTCACTAAAGATGAAATACCAACTTCGATATCGGAATTTGAAAACCAACTCTAATGTTTCTTTTTTATCAACATCAGAATTATTCATATGATCAATAGTATCAAAACAACAGTTTCTTGGATGGCTAATCTATAGTTTCAACATGAGTAACCTAAAAGTTGCAGGATTGTCAAAAGACACATTAAACTTAACCCAACTATCACAACAAAGACTAAACCAATTCTTAGAAATTAATAGAGACTAGAAAACTAATGCTATAATCAACGCAAACCTCGTGTGCTGAATGAGTTATTAGAATCACATCGTATTGTTTCTGATCACAAGCAAAAGCTGCGGCAATGGCCTGCAATCAACAAAACTTTTCTAAATCAGACTTTTCAAGGCAAACCAATCATACACCACATAGGTGTATAGTTTAAAGCACATGAACTGTTATTTTTACACTGACATTCAATGAGAACTGTTATTTTTACACTGACATTCAATGAGAATTCATTCTTCTGTCACACCAAAGACAACAACAATCAAGTTTTATTCCCCTAACTAGGGTCGGTTACATGGATCAAATGACATCATAATGTTCTATCATATATCATATCTCTAATCTCTACTCTGATCTACTATCATTAATCACTAAGTGGGGTCACCTACATGGGTCAGGTACATATCATTGTCATTTTTTATCCTAGTCCGTCTAATTTTACCACACATCCAACGCAACATTGTCAACTCCGCTACCCTTCTCTTATAGTTTTGTCAAACCATCTCACTTTAATTGTATTAAATGACAAAGTAACTAGTTCTTATTAGATGTCGGTGTAAAACTAATTTACACTCACACCCTTTAACTCTATAACATAACTGTTTATATACTCATGCATTTCATTGAGTAAAGATACAAAAAAAAAAAAAATTGAAGTATAAAAATTTGAATAGTAAGAAGCAGTTAGATTACATACAGCAAGAGGGTAGACGTCGCCTTTAGTTCCAAAAGCCATGAAGACTGCCTTCGCTTTCCTTCTCTCCATTTGCTTCTTACACAACACAACGATTCTTCTTAATTCCTATCCTTTGTTTTGGAAAAACGATTTTGGCAAAAAGAAAATTGTTTCAATTTTTTAATTTTGAGTGCCGAGTTACTGTTTTCAAATTAAAATTTTTTTTGAAGGAAAATTAAAAAATTATTAGTGTGTTTTTAACGGTTAAATATGATTTTGATCATGTAAATGTACCAGCTTTTCTATTTACCCTGTCTACAAAATCTGTTAGACTTTCGGTGCCTTGAAAAATTTCACTTTTTTGTCTCATACTTTTTAGTCGATTCATGTCGAGCTTTCATATATTTTATTTGAATGAAATTTTTTAAAAATTGATAAAATATTATAACCATCTCTACTGAAAGAAAAAAAAATTGAATTTATGTTTTTTGTGTTTATAAATTCATATTTATTTCAAGAAAATTTGAGTTGCAGGACACTAATGTACAAAAATAACATATAACACTATATTGCAAATTTTGTGCTATATTCCAATTTTGAAGGTGTAGTTTTCGTCTTCCAAATGTTTCTCCATAAAGGTAATCATATGATGTGGAAAAGACCTATCTCTCCACCAACGCATCTTGACTTCTCTCTAAAGTAGTTGCCACCTCTTCATCTTTCATCTTCTATATTGTACTTTTAAGATGTAAAAGTCGCAACCAGTGGTTGATGAGTGGCGTGGGCCCTCCGCACCACCATTTTTCCAACTCTAGTGCCAAGTTGTTGCCTCTCGCGGTTAGTTTTTGTCTACAACGTGTTTGAGTTTTGCAACCTTAAAATATGTATGTGCATCATTCTCGTTCCATCTTTGTTCGTTCAGATGGCTTTCGTTTGGATCTAGTCATGATCGAAGATGTTTCAGGTTCTCTCAAAGAGTCTGGATGTGGGACTCTTTTTTGGGTTTGATCTGACCCAGATTTGCTCTATGGTTTCTCTCAACATCTCCTTCAACAGAAGCGCAGCCAACATCTAGTTGTTCTGACAGTGTTAGCCTATATTTTTAATGTTAGTTTTCGACAGGAAGCTTGTCAAGTTAAAGAGAAGTTTCTGCAAGTGTGATGAATGCAACTAAACTTACCAAGAATCAATGGAAGATATTTCAACCAGTCTTTGAGTTCAACTAGAAGGGATTCAAATCCTCTCTAAAGAGACAAGATCAAATGTCCAAAACACGTCAAAGCAAAAGCCAAGTCTGTCGAATAGATATAGTTTAGGACCGTTAGTCTGTTAGTTATTTTTCTTATGTATATATAATAGTTTTTCACAGGAAAAAAGGGTCACAAATCATTAGCAATGTTTCTAATACTCGAATTATCCAACATAGAGAAAAAGAGTAAAAAGATGTATGAAACATGATTTGATGAACCATCTTTATTAAATGCAATGCAATTTAATTTTCTTTAAACTTCTTCATCTTTATTTTTAAAGTCAAGTTTATTAGCAAATTACTAAGAATTTGTTTGATTCAATCGAATCAAAACATAACAATATGATGAACATTGAAACAATTTCTAGAAAAATATTACACAACAACAACATGTCATAGGATTTCTAGTTTGATCCTGCAAGTAACCTTTTATAACTAGCAATCCTGTTTATCAAAAACACTGGTAAACATGAAGTTAGAAATCGCAGCTCTGTTAGTTCGATTTGGCTATGTGTTGTTGGGGTCAGATCTGTGTTTTTATGCTTCCGTGAACATGTTGTTATGTTGATGCTCCGCCTGTTGATTTCTGATTCTTCCAGATTTGATGAAATCTGCAGTTTTTCTGGTTTCGTCAACAGATTTAACGTCAGTGTTTTGGGTGGTCGTACTCGTCATGAAATCTAGTTCCGTCCGTAGTGATTGATTGTTGGGCCAGAAATGGCTATTAATTTGTTGTGGATTATCGTAGTAAATGATTGGTGCTTGTGGATTCGTTAATTACCGTGTTGGAGGTCGGATCCACTCCCCACTCTCAAGAATCTTGGTCTGATGCTAAGTCAATCTATGCGCCTATTTCTTTTGCAATTTGATTTCGTGCTTGTACGCGGGCTCGCTGGATTGTGCACATGGTATATATTGATTTTAATCTGATTAAGTTTTTGTGTTCGCGAACCCTTTTGGGTTGTGTTTTGTGTTCGGGAACCTTTTTGGGTTGTGTTTTGTTTAATATGTTTTTTTTATTACTCTTGTTGGGTTAGGCTTTGTGTGCCACAACTCTCTTGTAATTTTTCATTTTTAATCTAATTTAACTAGGGTGTTGCAGATCCATCTGCACCTCATTTTCTAAATTTTTTTTTTTTTTTATAGGTGTAGTTATTTCTCCTTTGTTTGGAGTTACTTAAACCTATTTGATTGGCATCAAAGATCTACTTGTTTGCATGGAAATTACTTAATTATCACCTTCCAACTAAAACAAATTTAATTCACAGAGGGGTGCATATTGTAGGATCCCCTTTGTGTGTAGGATGTGATGTGAGTGAAATATGTGTTGCTGCTACGTTACGGACAAAGGATAACTTTTGACATGTGGTACAATTTATAGGTTTAGTGTCTCACGAAAAATAAATAAAATAAGGTATTCGTTCAATTTTTTTAGTATATGTGGTCAATTCAGAAGCATTGTAACCATGTGCTTTTCGATAAACAAGAACGTTTTTTAAAATCACATGTTGACTTGGTTAAATTATTGGTACATGTCATCATGGATTAAGTATAACGTTAAGGGCTTTTTACATGATTACAAACAAAGGAGCACTGTCTTCGTAAACTTAACTCAGTTGGTAGGAACAGTGCATAAAATATGCAAGGTTCAGAGTTTGAACCCCGGCCATCACAAAAGAAAAACAGTGGAGCATTCGACCACTCAGATGTTTTAGAGTTGTTTTTATAACTATATGGTTATCACTTTTATTTTTGGTTTTGGTCGCTCTATTTTTTGGTGTCTTTTATGTAACATTTGAATTTTGTATCTCTTAAGTCTCAACACTAGCTACTTTTGGTGTGCCTATGTTTTGTCTTTCCAAAAAAAAAAATACATTATATTGCAAAGAAAATAGATAATTATTAAAAATATAAATTATTTTAAATTTTATTTAAAATAATTATTATACATCAAGAGCTTAATTAGCATTGACTGCAATTTTCTGTCCAAGATTGCAGTGACCAGGAAAACCACATAAGAAGTAGTTCCCTCCCTTAACAAGTGTAATTCTATCTGCTCCAGAGGTATAAACTTTAGATCCTTTTGGAGCCACACATGAATCATAGCCAGACTTGTCCACTGCCACCAAATTGTGGCTTGTAGGAGAGTAGTTGAATACTGCAAGTGAAAAACAATTAAAATTAAAACATGGCTTAGATAATTATTCAAACGTCACTTTAGTACATGCCTTAAAAAAAGTCCAAGGAATAACCTCCACTATTTTTACTAAAATTAATTTTTTTCTTCCAAAAAGTTAAAGATGTAATAAACAAATGATAATTGTATGTTAAATAAAAAAAGCTTCATAAAATTATGATCCTTACCGAGTGTGTCACCAGCCTTGAAAGTTTTTCCTGCAGGCCAATTTTGAACACCAAAGGACCAACCTTTTCCATCACCAACAATGTATTCAGATGCAAAACTCATGTTAGAATGAAATACCAACATACATAATAGTGACAATAGAATAATACATATGCTACTGACTCTTCCCTGATCCATGATAAACTTTTAGTGATTGAGCTAACCAGTACTGGTTAATTAATTTTGGGTCCTCACAATAGAGAACTGAGAGATGGTTTTATAAACAAGAACACTGTTTAAAATTAATATATTATATTTTAACTTTTTGTTTTTTTAAATATATTATATTATTTCCTTTTTGTTTTTTCTTTAACAAGTTTATTTGAAATTTGACCGATAATTATTTGACTCTTGACTCTCTGTTTTTTAAGAAGAAAATTTGACTCTTAACTTTAATATACTTCATCCGTCTTATAATAAGTAAATCTTTTGTTCATTTCACACATATTAAGAAAAAAAAGTATAAATTAAAAAGAAAGAAAAATTAATTCAATACCTAATGTATTTGGTCTATATACAAACCAAATACTTTTTAGGAAGATTTGATTTTTAACTTTAATACCTAATTAATTAAATCTTTTGGTCATTTCACACATATTGTTCTTGACCGGTCAAATACCTAAGACCCAATTGTTTAGGCCTAATAACAATTACAGTCCAAATACTGCATTTGACAATATTACTCGCAACACACCCCTTCCGCGCGAGGGCGGGTGCTCGGAGCAACATATACCAATTTTAACGAACCGTAATGTCTCTTTCCCACGTTTCCGTGAATCTCTCCCCGACGGTTGCACTTCCCACGATTTTGTAACCGTCGGGCACATATGTGCCCTACAATGGCTCTGCAAACATTCACCTATATAAAAAGGGGACTCCTCGCAATCCCCAATATTGAATCTCTCTTATCTCTCAACCCCCATTTCTGACCTCTACTAACTTGAACGTCAGTGTGTTTGCATGTACACGCCCCCCCCCCCCTCCGGCGCAGTTCCAGTGCACAAACTTACGCATTTCCACCACCTTCAACCACCAATTAAATAGCACCGGCATTCACCTTCTGA